>BNJS01003090.1_pt1 | contig 106135 bp, 176 predicted proteins | sample 8540461 | NCBI WGS metagenome assembly BNJS01 (sample SAMD00202454, study PRJDB9452) | human saliva metagenome | isolation source: human saliva | place: Japan
GTAGCCACGCAAAGCAGTTGCAGGCATGGTGAGGTGGTTACTGAGATTGATGAAACACCAGTTCAGTACATTAAATACTAGCTAGAGATGGCTGGACCCTATGGGCTGTTAATGAAGGGTTCATACGGAGATGTTCCTTGTTTCTCAAAGCATTATCTTTTGAAGCTGAGTTCTTGAGTTATGTGCGTACTCAATATCCAAAAGTTTTAGAAAGCATCAATGAAACAGGTACTATGTCTGATGATAATGAAAAAGCCTTAACAGAAGCGATGAAGATCTTTTCAAAGCGTCTTATGCACATACGGCATAAGCGGTAAAGAAGAGTCTAGAATGGCTGTTGGGAAAGAGATTCTCACCAAAATTCGTAGTGTTCAGAATACACAAAAAGATCATAAAGCGATGCAAATGGTGTCAACCTCTTAAGATGCGTAAGACTCCAGGAACGGATGCGTTTAGCGCGTCCGATATGCTGATAAAGTGCGTTTGGTAATGGGCCCATTTGGCACAAACACAAGAAAACCACGGTATTAAATTATTGAGCGAGCGCCGTGAGATACGTCGCGCTGGTTTTATTTTAATTACTACAGATAAAGGTTTATGTGGCGGGCTAAATGCGAATGTATGCTAAAAAGAAATTTTTAACTAAGTGAAAGATTACCAGGAACGATGGTATTGAGACTGATGTAGTTTGTATCGGTAGTAAAGGGTTTAGCTACTTGTCAGCGCATTGGGTTAAATGTCAATTTGCTAAGCGTAGTAAATTTAGGTGATACGCCTAGGTTAGAAATTGTTGGTCGGTTCATTGACAGAGCTGTTTTAAGCGGTAGAACAGAACGAAATTGATATTATTCATATTGTTTATTCTAGTTTTCGTAAATACTATGCGCCAAGAGCCTCGAATGGAAGTATTACTCCCTATTGGGCGGAATACTTTGGAGGCAGCTCAAGTCGAAGGTCGGGGATATAATTGGGATTACCGTTATGAACCTACACCTATTGTTGTATTGGAATACCTAGATTCGTCGTTATTTTGGAATCTGTGGTTTATCAGGCGTTAAGCGATAATATGGCTTCAGAGCAGGCCGCACGTATGGTAGCCATGAAAGCTGCTACAGATAATGCGAGGTAATGCAATTAAGGAGCTGCGTTTGGTGTACAATAAATCGCGCCAAGCGGCTATTACTACAGAATTGTCAGAAATTGTTGCAGGTGCAGCGGCTGTATAGCTTGCTGATTTGCATTTAGAAATTAGGATGCGATAATGAGCAAGGCAAAATCGTACAAATCATCGGTGCTGTAGTGGATGTGGAATTCCACGACGCTATCGCATGTTTTTGATGCATTAAAATTAGTTGAAATGACCTAACCTAGAAGTTCAACAACTTTTAGGATGGTGTAGTGCGTACCATTGCGATGGGTAGTTCTAGATGGATTAAAGCGTGGTATGGCTGTGAATAATACTCAGATTACTGACTGTTCCTGTTGGCCAGTGAAACTTTTGGGTCGTGTGATGGATGTATTGGGTAATCCGGTTGATGAGGCAGGTCCGGTAAATGCATCCAGTCACACGTGCGATCCATCAAGAGGCTCCCTAAGTTTGATGAGCTTTCTTCAACAACGGAATTATTAGAAACAGGTATTACAGGTTATCGACTTGTTATGTCCGTTTGCCAAAGGTGGTAAAGTGGGTCTGTTCGGTGGAGCAGGTGTAGGCAAAACCGTAAATATGATGGAGTTGATTATCACATTGCCAAGGCGCATAGTGGTTTGTCTGTGTTCGCAGGCGTGGGATGAACGTACTCGTGAAGGTAATGGCTTCTACCACGAGATGAAAGATTCCAACGTATTGGACAAAAGTAGCAGTGGTTTTACGTCAGATGAACGAGCCTCCAGGCAACCGCATCTGCGCGTTGCTTTGACTGGTTTGACTATGGCTGAATACTTCCGTGACGAAAAAGACGAAAGCTGGTAAAGGTCGCGACGTATTATTCTTCGTGAGACAACATCTACCGTTACACTCTGGCCGGTACCGAAGTATCTGCATTGTTGGGTCGTTGCGCTTCAGCAGTGGGTTACCAACCGACATTGGCTGAAGAAATGGGTCGTTTGCAAGAGCGTACTCTCTACCCAAACAGGCTCCATTACTTCCATCCAAGCCGTATATGTGCCTGCGGATGACTTGACTGACCCGTCTCCTGCAACAACGTTTGCCCACTTGGACGCTACTGTCGTATTGAGCCGTGATATTGCATCTTTGGGTATTTACCCGCAGTTGACCCGCTGGACTCTACTTCACGCCAACTGGATCCGATGGTATTGGGTCAAGAGCACTATGACGTAGCCCGCGGCGTACAATCTACTCTGCAAAAATACAAAGAATTGCGCGATATTATTGCCATTCTGGGTATGGATGAATTGTCAGACGACAGACAACTGACCGTGATGCTGCGCACGTAAGATCCAACGCTTCCTGTCGCAACCGTTCCACGTTGCCGAAGTATTTACCGGTTCTCCTGGTAATATGTGCCGTTGCGGGATACTACATGCCGGCTTCAAAGCTCATCTTGAGCGGCGAATATGACCATCTTCCTGAGCAGGCGTTCTACATGCGTAGGTGGCATTGAAGAAGCTGCTGAGAAAGCAAAACAGCAAACTGATAGGAGGCTGGCACTGGATGTCATGCGAGTTGAAGTGGTAGTAACGAATACAACATCTATTCAGGCGAGGCCAGCTTTGTTCGTGGTTCCGACTGTTCAGGGTGAGCTTCGGTATTTATCCGCGACATGAGCCGATTATGAGTTTAGTACGGCCAGGTGCATTACGGCTGCAAATTCCGGGTGAAAAAGAAGAGGTTTTGGTAGCAGTTTCGAGGCGGCGTTTTGGAGGTTCAACCTGATAAATTGACCGTATTGGCTGACGTGGCTATCCGTAGTAGTGAAATGGATCAAGCCTCGTGCCGAAGAAGCGAAGAAGGCAGCAGAGGCAGGTATTGCCAAGGCTGCGGACGACGAAGCTTTGGGCCAAGGCGCATAGTGCGTTGGCTGCTGCTCTCTGCAGAACTCCAAAACCCTCGACTATATTCGCTCAAGAAAACATCAATAATCTATATTTTTAGATTAGAATAAAAAGCACGGCTTGCCGTGCTTTTATTCAGTCCTGTAATTATTTAATCCATTGATTTAAAATAAAATTTATTCATATTTTTGAGGTTGTGGCTAGATTGGTCTCAAAGATTTAAGTACTGTAAAAATAAATATTAAAGACTGGCCAAGATTTTATTGGGGTGAAGAAGGAAAGATTAAATTAACACCCTCAAGATCATTTTTGAATTGCAGATAATGGAGTAAGAGAACAAACGAGGTAGCTTTTTAATGGGCCTAGTTTAATGGTAATGTTGTTCTGTTCTTAATAAAAATTAAACTAGATAAATCAAAAGTTTTCTCTATTTGATGTTGGTTCGGATATATGTTGTCTGCAGACAGGATTATGGGGAAAAATATTGTGTTTTGTTGTTGTACTATATCGGCTTGCAGAGTATGCCAAGTAGTGAGGCGCTAAATGGTGAATGGCTGCCGGAGGGAAATTGGTGGAAGTCCGTTTACTGCCCAAGCGAGTTTGACATTTGATAGCGAACAGCAGTTGCTCAGCAGTTATGCCGGATGCAATCGGCTGACGACTCGTTATAGTGCCGACAATGGGAAATTGGTTTCGGTTATACGTCATCTACGAGGATGGCTTGTGATCCCGAACATAGCGAGGCAGAGCATAAAATCAGCCAAGTATTTGTTCAGGCTGCAGAAGTTTGGGATTCAAGACGGAAAGTTGTTGATTAAAGACGGGCAGGGAAATGTCCTACTGCGCGCTGTAAAATCGTCTTAAGCATTTGTTTAAAAGAATATGACGTATGCGTAACCCTCACGGTGCAGTCGTTTTGAAACTGAGCCATGAGGCCGTCTCGAAAATCGAAAACAGCAAAATGGCAAACGGCGGTCGGATGCTTGTCATTTTCTACTTTGCCGAGTGGGTCCAAAACATATTTTCAGACGGCCTTCCAATCAAATCTGTCGCATGACGGGCGGCCTGCAAATAGGCAGCCAGCGGATGTCCGCAGTCCAACATACCCAGCCGATGGAATAAATCAGCTGTTACCAAAAACGGAATCGTTCATCATTTCTCCATTGCACATCGCCAATGCGGCTTCTTCCGCAGACATTAAAAGCAAACGCCGCCACTTCACCGTCTTGATTTTTGGCATTACCTTATTCGGCAGTATCATCGAAAAATATGCAAACATTCGCGGTGCAATCCGCGCGATACCTGATGCAGGCTGATGCAGCGTCCGGTGTATTGTAAGCGGTTGAGAACCGCATCCGTCAGCCCGGCCTCTTCTCGGCCTTCCCGTTTTGCCGCTTCCCGCATATCTGTTCTCCAGCCGAAATACCGCCGCCTGCAACGTGTCCAACTTGTTGGGATCGACGGCCTTATGGCGGGCTAGGCGGGCAATCCAAAAACGCAGGCCTTCTTCCGTAACCGCAAACCGTTGATATGGACCGGCATGGCTATATAGGCCGAGCGGGCGGAAGGCGGAGCGTTCGAGGGCAAAGAGGATTTGCCTGCCGTCGCCCGACCAGACGTCGAAACGTTCGTTGCGCCACCGCCGAAAAAGGCCGGCATCATGCCAGCGGCGAGCAGCTGTTCCAACCGCCTGCCCATTTCTATCCAGTGTCCGCAAACGGATGCAGGCCGTCTGAATCTTTCGTGTAGAGGATTAGGCCAATCCTGAATCAGATGTTTTTCGCCAAACCTCATTCACAAAACCCAATGCCAATCCGTTCAACCGCAGCGGCAGCCAATCTTCGGCACGGTAGCGGAAAGCCGTTTTGCAGGGGCAGAAAGCAAAGCCGTCCTGCAGGGTGGTAGAGCAACTGAGCATGGAGGAGGGGCAGGTGCATGGCATTCCTTATTCGCCGACGATCGGACGTGTAGACAGATAAATGTCGAAACGGGTGGACTTGCCGCTGTATTGATAGGCAGGGCGTGCATTGCGCCAGCAAGGCGTCCCAACCGAGCCGCTTGACCACAATGCGTTTCGTTGCAACATCACGGGCGGCAGCCAACAACTCGGCATCGTCGGTGTTTTGTGCCGAACCGATTAACCGGTGGAAATAAGCCATTTCCTTTTATGACGGCGATTTTTGCCGTTCGGGACACATAGGGTCGAGATAGACGACATCGGGCCTGCCTGCCGCTGCCACAAATCCGACAGCAGCCGCACCGCATCACCGTAATGCAGCGTCATCCGTTCTGCAATCGCGGAGGTTTCTTCAGCCGACCGTGCCCGTCTGAGGCCGTCTGAAAGCAGGCAGGCGACAACCGGATGACGTTCGATAATCGAAACCGGCAAACCTTGTGCCGCCAAAACGAAGGCATCGCGCCCCAAACCGCCTGTGGCGTCGATAACCGACGGGCAGGCCGTATGGTTTACCGCCTTTGCAATCAGCTCGCCGCCGCCTTTCAAACGGCGGTATTGCGCGCCGCCGCTCAGACAAAATCCACCCGCACACGCCCTTTTCTCCCACTTTGCACAAACTGATGCCTTACTATCCGCATACAGGTAGAGGCCGTCTGAAGGAGGATGGTCATATATGGAGATGCCGTATCCGCTGATTTCAGCCAGCGTGTCGTCAGATGCGCCGTCTGCGGCATAACAGAAAAAATTCATGATTTTCTTCCTTTGAGCCTGATGGGGCGAAGTGATGGGGAAGTACTGGATAGGCCGTCTGAAAAAGCGAAATGCAGATGTAGAACGGTTGATGCTGATTATCTCATCGGTACGAATTCAACTTTCAACGTATCGCGATGCACATAAATATTGTAGTCCCCATCAGGTGTGCCGCGATGGTGCCTATTTTTCTCCCTTCATGAAAAATTGAACCGGATAATATCGGGCTTTGCGATATTTTTCAGAATAAGTTATCAGATAGTTATTCAGATCCAGTCCTTTTTCCTTCATTGCCTGCATGGCCAAAAACAAAAGGGTAGGAAAGGTCTTTTGAATGGTGAAACCTTTTTCCGGCGTGTAGTCTTGGCTTTTTCTGGATATTGCTTTTTTGCATGGGCGGGGAATGATACGCCGACGATGGTGAAAAGAAGGAATAAGATTTTTCATGAGGCGAAACCGATTATCGTGGATGGCGAAACGGCGGATTTCCAGCCGAAAACCTGTGGAATCCGCCGTTTGCGGTGGCAGCACTAAGGCCGCAGTTCTTTAGCGTTTGGCAAAGCCCTGTTTGCGCAGGTAGTCCCAGCATGAAGGGCGTACCAGTAAGCCCAGGGTGTTGCGCACTTGCTGCGCCCAATCCAAATCTTTGCCGCTGCGTTCGCGGTAGTAGGTTTTTGACGGTTTCGTTGTAGTCTTCCAAAACAGTTTTTGCCGCCGGACGGTAGCGGTTTTCCGATACCAGAGTTTCTAACGGCAGGCGCGGGCGTTGCAGCGGGTCTTGGTCGGGATGGCCGAGGCACACGCCGAATAGCAGGACGACATGTTCGGGCAGGCCGAGCAGTTCGCCGACGCGGGCGATGTCAGTTGCGGATGCTGCCGATATACACCGCGCCCAAGCCCGGGATTCGGCAGTCAGCACCATGTTTTGCGCCATAATGCCCGCATCGATTGCGCCGATCAGCAGAACTTCGGTCCAATCGGTTTGAACCGCATCGTCTAGCGCGTGATGGCGGGCGGCGTCGATGCTGAAAACCAGAAATTCGGCGCAGTGTTCGACGTGGGCGTGTCCCGCACCGCCCTCGGCGGCGCAAACCGCGCGCAATTCTTTGCGGACGGCGATGTCGGTTACGCGGATGATGCTGCCGTTTTGCAGATAGCTGGATGTGGACGACGCGCGGGCCGCCTCAAAACGGCGGACAGCATTTCGTCGGAAACAGGTTCGGCGGTAAAGCGGCGGATGGAACGGTGCGCCAGTGCGGTTTTGCAGGGCGGGACGGCTGTTCAAAGTCATGGCTTGCTCCTCGTCAGATGGTTAGGGAGAGGGATTGTAACAGAATGAGGCCGCCGCCCCTGTCGAAGAGGTGGTCTGAAACGCCGCCGGAATATGTTTTCAGACGGCCTCAACCTGCCCGCGAGCAGGCTTGATATACATTAAAATTTTCATCCACCCGTGCCCACGATGACCGCTTTTTGTTATCCTTGCCCCGTCTTTCAAAGTGGAATGAAAAATGCGGCATACGGCGCATCGCCGCACCTTTCCGCACGAATTCACCCTATTTTATTGAGGAGCAGTGAAGATGAACCGGCATTCGGATATTGTCGTCGTCGGCGCAGGGCCGGCGGGATTGAGTTTCCGCACCCCTGGCCGACAGCGGCCTGCGGATTACCATAGTGGAAAGCCCGCTCGAAAAGCATTTCCAACCCGGCCTACGCGCGTGCGCGAAATCGCCCTGACCACCTCTCGAAAGAGATTATGGAACGCTCCTGGGCATGTGGCGGCGCATAGCCCGAAAAACGAAATTTACCGCTCCGCGATGCGAAGAGTTTGAGACAGCTCTCTTCCTACCAACTCCATTTCCGCAGCCTACACGGGCGCGCGGCGAGTACGACCGACCGCTTGGGCAACCTGATTTTCAATCACAACATCCGCAAAGCCGCTTGCGATGCAGTGGCCGAACAAGACAAGCGTTACCCTGCTGGCAGGCGTGGGCGTGAAAAGAGCCCCGCACCGATGCCGACGGCGCGTATATTACATTGGATAACGGCGAAGGGACGACTGCCCGCCTGCCGGTGGCCGCAGACAGCACGTTTTCGCAAACCCGCCGCCAAATCGGCATTTCTGCCGACATGCACGACTCAGTGCACCAGTCATCGTCTGCCGCTTCCAACACGAAATATCCAACTGCCACACCGCCGTCGAATTTTTCCAATACGGCCGCACCCTCGCCCTGCTGCCGCTGGAAGAGCACCTGACCAACTGCGTCATCACCATAGACAGCGACAAAGCGGGCGCGCTGCTTGCCATGTCGCCCGAAGAATTGCCGCCGATTTGGAAAAACAACTGAAAAAAACAAACTCGGCAAAATGGAAAAAGCCGGCACCCTGCACACCTACCCGCTGGTGGGCGCACGCCAGCCACTTCTTTACCACCCGCGCCGCCCTTATCGGCGATGCTGCAGTCGGCATGCACCCCGTAACTGCCCACGGCTTCAACCTCGGTCTGGAAAGTGCCGACATCTTGGGCAAACTCGTCATGCAGGCGGCACAAAACGGACAAGACATCGGCGCAAGCTCGCTTTTGGAACGCTACGATGCCAAACACCAGCTCCACACCCGCCCGCTCTATCACGGCACCAACGCGATGGTCAAACTCTTCAGCAACGCCGCCCCGGCCAAACTCGCTGCCAACCTCGTCTTGCGCGTCGGCAACGACGCCGCCAGTGAAAAAACTGATTACCCGCCAGCTTACCGGCTGATTTGAAATGAATAGAGGCGTCTGAAGCAATCTTTTCAGACGGCCTAAATTATTGGACAGTATTCCGAACGAGTCCGAAAGGAAAAGAAATGTTGCTGACACGTCTCGCCGCCCTATGCCTGACCGCCGCCCTATGCGCCTGCGGCACCTGCAAACCGAAACCCCCATCCCAACCGGAAAAACCGTAGCGCAGCCCCGGCCTCGGAGGCATCTGCTCCCTGCCGCGCCGTCTGAAAACACCCGCCACTGCCACCTCGCTGGAAAACGGTAGCCGAATTTTCGCGCGCCCAACGGTTTGCGCTGCACCTCTATGTCGTCATCGACACCCCCGCAACACGTGATGACCTGATTGCGGTTGCGGGCGACGTACACCGCAAAGAACCCGATGCATGGCTGTTTTTATTGGATGCCGAAGAAAAATACCCGAAATGCTGGCGGCTAACCGTAGCGGCGATATGTCTTCCTTCCCGGTAAGATGGGTCAAACAACATTTGTCCGGGCAGCACGTCGCTGATGTTGATGCCTGACGGAAAACGCCGATGAGCCGTGTTTGAAGGCCAATCGCGCGGCAAGCGATTGCCGAACTGCCACGCATAGAAGGACAGGATGTGTACTGATTAGGTTTGTGTCGGCCTCGAAACAAATTCTGCCGTATCACCGAAAAGGCCGTCTGAAAACATGTTTTCAGACGGCCTCCTATCCCCTCAAATCAATCCGGCCTGCTTCAGCTCGTTTTTAGATAAGCATAATAAACCGGCGGCGATGATGATGCCGCCGTGCCGAAAATCGCTCGAACACCACCATCACCAGTAGTAATTCCACGCACTCGATTCGATTTCCGAACCGATAATCTTCGCATTCAAAAATACTCCAGCTTGTGCACCACCACCAAAAAAACCTAGCGGAGGCCACCGCCACGCGACGCACCCAAGCTCAAAATAATAATCACCGTATTGGACACCAGATTGCCTGCCACCGGCACCAGCCCCCACCACAAACGCAATCACCAAAACAGTGAGGCGGAAGGGCAGCTCCACCCGAACGCGGGCAGAATCAGATAAAGGTACACGGCGGTAACGGTAGTATCAATCAAAGAAATCTTCACCTGCGCGATAAACACGCTCAGGCTGCTTTGGAAATTGACGATGCGCCGCACCAGCTCCGCCTTGAAGGGCGGCATCCGGCGGACGTTTCTGCGCGGCAGTTTAGACGGTGGAAACTGAGCAGCGCGCCAGACAATCACACCGATGATGATGTAAAGCAAACACCGTCAGACTGTTTTACTGATGCGCGTCAGCGTATCGCCATACTCCTTCAGCAGCCTGGCGCCGCCGTTTTGATTTCGGCCAGATTGTTCGGCGGCATAGTGGCCACCGATGCCGGCAGGTCGGCACTGTTTTTCGTATCCTCGATAATCGCCGCCAGCTTGCCCATCATCACCGCGATAGCGGCCGCCTTGAATCAAGTGGTACGCCGAAAGCCATCAGCACAATCGCAGCAACACCAAGCCTATGGTCAGCGTGGCCGACAACAGATTGACATTGTGCGCGTTCAGCGAGCGGCGCAGGAAGGCATTGCGCCGAAACAGCCGGCGCGGAAACCGCTAAAATCAGGCCGTTGGTGCGGGTAATGAAGATATAGGTCAGAATAACCGACGACAGCAGCGGCGAGGAAATGAAAATGCAGCACGGCCAACAGCGCGGCGGCAGTGAGAAAATAGGACACCGTGCGGAGTTTCGGCGTATCGGCGGGAATGCGGATCGTCATATCAATCGTTTCGTTGGGAATACAGTCAGGCCCGGCCATGCGGGCGGGCAGACGATACTCGCGCTACGAGGCCAGTCTGAAAGCAGGGTGGACGGTAGAGGTTTTCAGACGGCCTCTTTCTCACGCGAGCGACGGTAGATGCCAGGACAGTTTTATTATGTATATGATAACGAACATCGTGCCGGTGTAGCTCAGTCGGTGAGACAGCGCATTCGTAACGCGCGAAGGTCAGGGTTCGATTCCTTCTCCGGCACCAGATTGGATAAAAGAGGCCGTCTGAAAACTTTTCAGACGGCCTCTTTTCTGTTTTATATTTCTCTTTTTACATCAATCAGCGGCACTACAAAGCTGCCAGCTTTATTCGCATCGCTGCCGATATAAGTGGCGACTTTCAGATAGGCCAAATCGGCATTTGTCGGTTTTGGGAAAAGATTTGCCTTGGGCAATCATGCGTTCAGGCGCGTGGTTTTGCCATTCGAAGTTCGGCACGGCGGGGGCGTGAAATACTAAGCAAGCGAGCCTGCACCGAGCGTTACGCCGCACGAATCGGGCTTGGCCGTTTTGCGAACGGTAGAGTTTCCATGCACGCCGGCTGGGCTGGTTAAAAGTTAGGGTTTCATCAATACCGTTCCCAAGTTGAAGGAAGATTAAAGGGTTTAAAAATCCCCGATAACTGCGTAAAGTGATAAGGCCGTCTGAAATGATATTTTCAGACGGCCTTTCAAACGGATTACAAGCCCGCTGTCTCCAGCATAACGTGATATACGCATCGCTTTCATGTTTTTAAGCATCAAAATGAAGTGTGGGCCGCTTTGAGTTGGGACATTGAACATTGCCAAATGTGCTTGGGGAAAGTCGGCTGGCAGTTCGCTTGCCGGACGTGTCAATGACAACCTCATCATTTCCGTCGCAGGCACAGACAAAAAGTAATGTTCGCAAATTCATCAATCACTTTTTAAGCGTTACTTTACGCCGCTTGTTTCATGCGGATACAAGGGTTGGCATTGATTTTTCTGTGTTTTGACGGCTTTTCACATCTGGCACGATATGTTTGCCGTATGAGTTGCGTGTATCTCATTACGGCTGTTAACCGAAGTTGTGATACACCAACGCGCCCATCCGATACTAATGCCCAGCCACAACAGGAGCTTGAATTCCGCACGCGTCTTCCCAGTATTTCCCGAAACATGCTGACGATGTCGGGCATGAGCAGAATTTTACGCATTCGAGAAAAAGTCGTCCCAGTCTTTAAACAGCAACATATACAGCAGCACGGCGGTGGCGAGCGCGGTGGCAATGGCAAAAATCATAGTGGTTCTCCTTTTGAAAGTGAAAAGTGTGTTGATGGGTGGTTTGATGTGCAGGCTGCTTTTTGGGGCGTTTACCACATTAAAAGCAGCCTGCACTGGCTGAGTGTCAAACGGATTAAGGCGGTTGAAGAAGCCCTCAACCGCTGGGCGAAGAAGCATTGGATGATGAGATGCCGGGTGATTTGTTTTTAGTGGCGCTCGCCAATAGCATTTAAGCATTGCGCTTGAAGTGCGAGATGCAAGGGCATCATAAACCGTTCAATAACCAGCCTGATTTAAATAGCGGTATTGGTTGCAGGCTTTCTTGAACTCCACGATTACATGCTGTGCCGAACCATTCCTTGCTAAGATGCAAATCTTGGTGCACACCTTGTCCGTTGTGATACATCCCACCCAAATGATATTGGGCATCGGCATTCCCCTGATCCGCCGCTTGGCGATACCATTTGACTGCTTCGGCATAGTCTTGGTGCACGCCGCGTCCGTTGTCATACAGCAAACCCTAGATTATATTGAGCTTTGGCATTCCCCTGTTCCGCTGCTTGGCGTACCATTTGACTGCTTCGGCATAGTCTTGGTGCACACCTTGTCCGTTGTGATACATCCCACCCAAATTAAATTGGGCTTCGGCAAACCCCTGCGCTGCCGCCTGGCGATACCATCTGACCGCTTCGGCATGGTCTTGGCGCACGCCTTGTCCGTTGTGATACATCTCACCCAAATGATATTGGGCTTCGGCATCCCCCTGCTCTGCCGCTTGGCGATACCATCCTGACCGCTTCGGCATAGTCTTGGCGCACGCCGCGTCCGTTTTCACACAGCAAACCTAGATTATATTGAGTGCGGCATTTCCCTGTTCCGCCGCTTTTGCGATACCATCTGACCGCTTCGGCATCATCTTGGCGTACACCAAGTCCATTCTCATACATTGCCCCCAGATTAATTTGGGCTTCAGCATGTCCCTGCTCCGCCGCTTGGCGAATCCATCTGACCGCTTCGGCATAGTCTTGGTGCACGCCAGATCCGGTGTAGTACAGCATACCAGATTATTCTGGGCTGCGGCAACCCTTGTTCTGCCGCTTGGCGAAACCATCTGAACGCTTCGGCATCGTCTTGGTGCACGCCAGATCCGGTGGAATACATCATACCCAGATTATATTGTGCTTCGGCAACCCCTGTTCCTGCCAACTGCAGGGTTTGCCGAAATCCGATGCGTCATCCGCCCAAACTGCCTGATTCAAACCCAGCCAGCAATGCGGTTGCCAGTAATTTTGTCAAAATACTTTCATTTTAATTCTCTTATAGTTTTTAAAATGTTAATGGATGGGCACGTTGTATATGCCGAAATCTTCAGTGCCGTCTGAAAAACGGATTTTATCCCGTCATAGCAGGATTTCTCCTGCTGTCGCACCAATGCGCAAAAACTCTGTGCGTAACCTACGTCATGTTCTTGTTTGGCGCAGAATTCGGTTTATGTGTTCTTTTGCGATGTGCGAGGCTGCTTTTGGGGCGTTTCACCGCATTGAAAAGCAGCCTGCACTGGCCGAAATGTTAAACAGATTAAGGCGGTTGAAAGAAATTCTCAACCGCTGGACGAGAAAGGCATTGGATGATGAGATGCCGGGTGATTTGTTTTTAGCGGCGTCGCTAATCAGCATTTAAGCATTGCGTTTGAAAGTGCGAGATGCGAGAGCATCACAAATCGTTCAATCGCCATCTTTCAGGCGTTGATAATCGTCGCAGCTCGTCCTGGTCTCCGTTTTGACAAGCCTTGCCAAACCATTCTTGGGCAAGTGCGAGGTCTGTAGCACACACGAATCCTCAAATACATATCGCCCTCAAAATGTTTTGGGCATCAGCATCCTTGTCTCTGCCGCTTTTGAAAACCATCTGAATAGCTTCGGCATCATTTCGGCGCACGCCTTGTCCGTTGCTATACATCACACCCAGATTATGTTCGGGCACTGGCATTCCCTGCTCTGCCGCTTGGCGATACCATCTGAGCGCTTCAGCATGCAGTCTTCGCGTACGCCATCTCCGTTGTGATACATCGAACCCAGATTATATTGGGCTTCGGCATGTCCTTGTTCACGCCGTGCGATACCATCTGAGCGCTTCGGCATGGTCTTGGCGCACACCTTGTCCGTTGGCACCATCTCTACCCAGATTAGTTTTTGGGCATCAGCATCCCTTGCTCTGCCGCTTTTGCGATACCATCTGAATCGCTTTCAGCATAGTCTTGGCGCACGCCATCTCCGTTATCATACATCACCCAGATTATGTTGGGCATTGGCATTCCCTGTTCACGCTTTGCGATACCATCTGACGCTTCAGCGCAGTCTTGGCGTATGCCTTGTCCGTTTTCATACATCAGACCCAGTTATATTAGTTGGCAGCTCCCTGTTCTGCTTGGCGATACCATCTGAGCGCTTCGGCATCATCTTGGCGCACGCCTTGTCCAGTGCATACATCGCACCCAAATTAAATTGGGCTTCGGCATCCCCTGCTCTGCCGCTTTGCGAAACCATCTGAGCGCTTCGGCATAGTCTTGACGCACACCTTGTCCGTTGGCACACATCACAAATTGGATTGGGCATCGGCAACTCCCTGTTCCGCCGCTTGGCGATAGCCATTTGACCGCTTCGGTATAGTCTTGGCGTGCGCCTTGTCCGTTAGTAGTACATCAAACCCAGATTATATTGGGCATCGGCATGTCCTCGCTCCGCTGCTTTACGATACCATCTGATCGCTTCGGCATAGTCTTGGTGCAGCCTTGTCTCTGTCTTGATCCCACCCAGAAGAAAATTGAGCGTGCATTTCCCCCGTTCTGCTGCTGCAAGGTTCCCGAAAAATCTGGTACGCCACCGCCCATGCCGCTTGGTTTCAGACCCAACGCAATCAGGGCGGCTGCAGCTAATTTCTGTAGAATGTTTCATTTTAAGTCTCCTATAGTTTTTAAAACGTTAATGGATGATAAGCCGTGGGTCGGATACTTGTATCCGACACAGCCGTCCAAGATGTCGGATTCAAGAATCCGACCTACGACCGATTCTTGGTTTTCGGACGGCCTTTTCCACATCTTGCGCCATCCGCAGACAAGCCTCGCCGCCCCCTAAACCCGCGCTTTCAAATGCACCATCAGCAACGCCACTGCTGCAGGCGTTACGCCGGAAATGCGGCTTGCTTGTCCGACAGTTTCGGGTTTGTGCTGGTTGAGCTTTTTGCTGCGCTTCGGCGGATAAACCTTTGACTTTGCTGTAATCGATGTCGTCGGGTAACTTTAGGGGTTTCGATGTCGCGGCGGCTGTCGATTTCTTCGTTTAGCGGTCGATATAGCCTGGTATTTGACTTGATTTCCGACTTGTTCGACCACTCCCGGCAGACAGGTTTTCAGACGACCTTGCGCCTTCGAGCGTCATCAGTGCGGCGTAGTCGAGGTTCGGACGGCGCAGGAGGTCGTGCAGGTTGGCTTCGCGGCTGAGATTTTTGTCCGAACACGCGGATTTGTTCGTCTTCGGCGAGTTTTTGCGGCGTGTACCGTGTTGTTTTCAAACGTTGGATTTCGCGTTCGATGGCTTCGCGTTTTTCGTTAAACATGCGCCATTGCTCTTCACCCAGCAAGCCGATTTTGTAGCCGTCTTCGGTCAGGCGCATATCGGCGTTGTCTTCCCTGAGTTGCGGCGGTATTCGGCGCGGCTGGTGAACATGCGGTAGGGTTCGTTCCGCCTTTGGTGATGAGTCGTCCACCACGCCGAGGTAGGCTTGTTCGCGGCGCAGCAGGGTGGGTCTTGTTCGCGGACGTATTGCACGGCGTTCGCGCCTGCGAGCAGGGTGCGCGGCGGCTTCTTCGTAGCCGGTGGTGCGTTGATTTGTCCGGCGAAGAGCTTGGATGGTTTTAGTTTCGAGGCTGGCTTTGAGGTTGCGCGGGTCGAAGTAGTCGTACTCGATGGCGTAGCCGGGGCGCAGGATATGGGCGTTTTCGGGCCTTTCATGCTGCGCACGAGTGCGATTTGGATGTCGAACGGCAGGCTGGTGGAGATACCGTGAGGGTAGTATTCGTTGGTGGTCAGGCGCTTCGGGTTCGAGGAAAATCGGGTGGCTGTCTTTGTCGGCGAAGCGGTTGATTTTTGTCTTCGATAGACGGAGCAGTGCGCGGGCCGACGCCTTCGATTTTTCCGGTGAACATGGGGCTGCGGTCGAAGCCGCTGCGGATAATGTCAGTGTGTTTTTCAGATTGGTATGCGTAATCCAGCAGGGACACTTGGCGCGGGTGCATTTTCGGCGTTGCCGCGCACGAAAAAGACGGGCACTGGGCGTGTCGCCGGGCTGTTCGGTGAGCCGGGAGAAATCAATCGTGCGCCTCGTCGATGCGCGGCGGCGTGCCGGTTTTCAGACGGCCTTGCGGCAGGTTCAATTCGCGCAAACGCCCGCCTAGCGATTTGGCGGCAGGTCGCCGGCGCGTATCGCCTTCGTAGTTTTCCAAACCGATGTGGATTTTTGCCGGACTAAAAACGTGCCTGCGGTCAGCTACGACGGCGCGAACTTTTCCATCGCCACATCGCGGTGATTACGCCTGAAAATGCGGTCGCCGTCGAGTCGTTACAGTCGTCAACCGACTGCTGGAAAGCTCCAGATTTTCTTGGTTTTCCAGCATCTCGCGGATGGCGGCTTTATACAGGATACGGTCTGCCTGCGCGCGTGCGTCGCACTGCCGCGCCTTTGCTGGCGTTCAAACGGCGGAACTGGATGCCGGATTTATCGTTGCCAGCGCCATCGCGCCACCGAGCGCGTCGAGTTTCGCGCACGGATGGCCTTGCCGATGCCGCCGATGGACGGGTTGCACGACATTTGTCCGAGCGTTTCGATGTTGTGTGCGCAGAAAAGCGTCTGCGCGCCCATGCGAGGCGGCGGCAAGCGCGGCTTCCGTGCCTGCGTGCTGCCCGCCGCCGACGACGATGACGTCGTAGGTTTTGGGGTAAATCATGTGGGTCATGTGTATGCCTGCTTTCAAGTAAGTTTCAGACGGCTCCGGAGGTGTAGAGGCCGTCGAAAATACAATGGAAAAATCAAACGCGCGATTGTGCGCCGTTTCGCCTCGGGCGAGAAAAAGGCCGTCTGAAAAACGCGGTTTGCGATAACTGAAGCTTCCGCCTGCGGTTTCAGGCGGCCTTGCCGTTTTCCGGTAGTTTCGCGCACCGCTGAGGCAGAACCACCGCCGCAAATGCCGAGGGCGACGACAATCATCATTCCCAAGCCCGATACGGCGGGAAATGTGATTCGTCGATCACGATGACTGGGCCATCGCGATGCCGAACACCGGTTCCAGCGTGAGCAGCAGGCCGGAGAGGTTGGCGGGAACGCCCGAAGCTCATGCCTTTGTTCCACAGCCAGTAGCCGAACCAGCTGCAGCAGATGCCGAGGGAGCAGGGCGATGCCGCCCGACCAGCTCCAGTTGATTTGATAGTTTTCGGCCAGCGCAGCGAGCAAGCAGGCATCACGGCGGATACGGCCAGGCGAGGCAGGTGGAGCCGGTGCGCCGATGTCGGCAATCAGATTCTGCGTCGGGCGGGTGATGCTGCAGAACACCACGCTGCCCGCCACGATCATCAGGCAGCCCCAAGCCGATACGCCGCCGCTATGCCCGCCCGCAATCGCAGATGACGACGCACGGCAAAAGGGCGGTCAGGCCGCACAGCCAGTGATACCACTCCGCCTTGTCGCGGAAGAAGAAATGGCCGATAAGCACCATCAGCAGCGGGTCCAGCCCGATTACGGTTTCCGCACTGGCGGCGGAAGTATATTTCAGGCCGATGATTGCAGCATCAATACCGCGACATACTGAGGAAAGACAGCCACGGCGGCGGCTTCCATTTGTCTTTCGGGATTTTGTCGGAGACAGCGGCGGCAGACGGGCAATACGATAAGTATGGAAATCAGCAGGCGCGCCTGTACCATCAATGCCGCATCGAGCATGGTGTAGGGCGAATTTGGCGGCGATAAACGAACTGCTCCAAATCAGCAGGGCGAGAATCTGGTAGAACGCGGTTTCCCTTCCTTTTATTTGCGCGCCGTCCGCCGCGAAATGCCGAGATTTCCGGGCAAAACGGATTTTATCTGCTTTTCAGCGAAATAATATAGAGTACAGGCCGTCTGGCACGGCACGGGATTGTATAGTCAAAGTGGGGGATTGCCACAGAGGTCGTCTGAAAAAGGCCGCCGCAGCTTTTTTCAGAACGGCCTGAAGCTTTATTTCGGCTGCGAAAACCGTATGATTGCGAGTCGATCGCAGCCGAAGTCGAAAACGCGAACGATATTGCCGCCACAGCCGCCGAAACATACCCGCATCTGGCTCGAAAAGCCGTTATCGGCTTGAACCTGTGTCCGTTTGCCAAAGCGCCGCATGCGAGAACCGTGTGCGGATTGCCGTCAGCACCGCCAAACACACCGACGGTTTCCTCGAAGACCTCGACCGCGAACTGGCATTGTTGGCCGACTCGCTGCCGGACGAATTGGAAACCACGTTGTTCGTGCATCCGTCATTGTTTACGATTTTCATGCAGTTTAACGACATGCCCGTTTTTGCACCGATCGAGGCCGTCATCGACAACGGCTTGGAAGGCATTATCCAAATCGCGCCCTTCCATCCCGATTTCCGCTTCGAGGGCACGGAGGCCGACGACATCGGCAGCTACCAACCGCAGCCCCTATCCAGCCCTGCACCTGATTCGGGAAGACGCATCGCCAGCCGCGAGCGTTTTCCCGATGCCGAAGCCATTTTCGTACGCAACGATCGCGCTGCTGGAAAAATGGGCAAAAGCGGTTGGGACGCATTGAAACTCCGCAGGGCTGCCCGTTTCATCAAGCGGAGGATAATAAATGACTGGTGCGCTTTTTGGACGGCAGGCGCAGTGTCGCTGCTGTTGGGCGTCATCGGCATCGCGCTTCCCGTCCTAGCGACCACGCCGTTTCGTCCTGCTGGCCGCCGCGTGCTGGGCGCGAGCATCGCCGCGTTTCACCGTTGGCTGCACCGCCATCCTTATTTCGGCCCGATGGTCAAAACTGGGAAGAGAAACGCGCCGTACCGCGCCGCGCCAAATACGCCGCCTACACCATGATGACCGCGTCCTGCCTGATGATGCTCTACCGCTTCCCCCGACCAATGGTGGAGCTATACGCAGGTGCCGCACTCATCGCCTGGCCAGCGCGGTTTGGATGTCGCGTCTGCCGGATGCCCAGACCGCCTTTACTGTTTTCAGACGGCACTCGACGGTTATTCAATCCATTCTGTTTCTTATAGAATGTAAGCCTTTCTCAAATCAGGTTAAAGATAACACAATGACAACGAACAATCCCTTCCTGCGGGCACTCAAACGCACCAGCACCGTGCGGCAAATCGTCATCGGTCTGGTTTTGGGCGTACTGCTATACATCATATCCCCGTCCGCCGCCAAAACAGCGGGTATTTTTCGGCGACATGTTCGTCGGTGCGCTGAAAGCCGTGGCGCCGTTCCTGGTGTTTGTACGGTGATGGCGGCCATCACCAGCATCGAAAAGGCAACGTGAAACCCACATCAAGCCGAGTTCTAGCTGCTTTATCTGCTCGGCACATTGGACTTTGCGGCACTGATGGTGTCGGCCGCCGGCCCTGTTTTTCCCGACTGAACTGGAAATTAATCGGCGCAACGTTGATTCCGCACGCCTTCCGGTATTGGCGAAGTGCCGAAAAACCGTGCTGCTGAATTTGGTGGATAATCCGATTGTAGCCCTTTCAGCGGTAACTACATCGGCATCCTCGCTTGGGCCCTGATGCTGGGTTTTCGCCCTGCGCACGCTTCTCCGCCGCCAGCGCGTTCGATGGTGGCCGATATGGCAGATGCCGTTTCGAGCATTGTCGGCTGGGTTATCCGCTTTGCACCGCTGGGTATTTTCGCCTGATTTCGGCCACATTGGCGCCACCGGTTTTGAGGCGTTAAAGACTCTTCCGCCTCCTCGTGGTGCTGGTGGCTGCATGCTGTTTGTCGCATTCGTGATTTCAATCCGCTGATTGTTTGGTGGAAAAATTAAGAAAAACCCGTATCCGCTGGTACAGACCTGTTTGCGTGAAGCGGCGTAAACGCGTTTTTTCACCCCGTCATCCGCCGCCAATATTCCCGTCAACATGGCGTTGGCGAAAAACTCAGTCTCGCAGAAGACACCTGTTCCATCTCCATCCCGTTGGGCGCGACCATCAATATGGGCCGGAGCCGCCATCACTATTACCGATGCTGGCCTTGCCGCCGCCCATACCCAAGGCATCCAAGTCGATTTCCTCACCGCTTTGCTGTTGGGCCTGCGGCGACCATCAGCGCGTGCGGCGCGTCCGGCGTGGCGGGTGGTTCGTTGCTGCTGATTCCGCTGGCGTGCGAGCTTGTTCAACATCGACAACGATGTCTGCCATGCGGGTAAGTAGCTGTCCGGCTTCGTTATCGGCGTGGTGCGAGGTTCGTGCGAAACCGCGCTGAACTCTCTTCCACCGATGTGTTGTTTACCGCCGCCGCCGACTACGGCAGCCGAAACAATAATCCGGCTTACGCAACGAAAAGGGCCGTCTGAAAAACCGTTTTAAGGTTTTTCAGACGGCCTTCTCTATTTTTCTACTGCAATTTCCCGCTTTGGATTTTGAAGCGGAAATAAATAGGCAGAAAATCAGCGGGTAGACTGATTTTCTTTTAAAAAGTGAGTTGGTGGGTCGTGACGATTTGAACGCTCGACCAACGGATTAAAGTCCGCTGCTCTACCGACTGAGGCTAACGACCCTAAGAAAGGCGCGAATAATATAGTGCTGCGGAATACATAGTCAATACTTTTTGAGGCCGTCTGAAAAATATTTACTTCCTGTTTTTAGACGGCCTCAAACGAATTGAAAAGAAAGGGTGATGCTTCCTGCAAGCCCAGGTGCCAGCAGCAATGCGTCCACCTGCGGTTCGCGTACGCGGAAGGCTTTTCGCAGATTCCATCGACTGCGCGAGCCGCCGCGCGAGAAGGATTTTCGTTCCGTAGAAATGCGCGCCGGTCTGCCCGATGATCGTCGCTTTTCCTCAAAGGCGGCGTAAGCGTCGGCACTCAGCGCTCGGCCTCGAGGCGTAGCTGTAATAGCCTGCGGAGAACGCGCCGGGCGAGAGATAGGACCGAAGCTGTTGGCGAGCGGTTGTAGTCGGGCTGTTTGATGACGGCGACTTCGCGCGTGCCTCGTTCAGCACCTGCGGCCAGTTTTTCAGACGGCCTTCTTCGGTTTTCGCGTAAATCCGCATGTCGAAGAGGCCGATTCCATCTGCCGCGCCGAGAACAGGCCGACTTGGAAGTTCTTCGCCGCCAGCATTTTGTTGAACAGTTCGCGCGGCAGGCAAACGTACCGCTTTCTTCGTGTGAAGACATATCGGCCAGCGTTTGGTATTCAGGCGAAGTTTTCCTGGAGCGAGCTCAGCAGTTCTGACGCGTCCCATTCCACGCCGTTGATGCCGGACACGCCCAGTTCGTCCACGCGGGTCAGCCAGTGGTGCAGGCCGTGCCCGGTTTCATGGAAGAGTAACGGTTTCGTCGTGGCTGAGGTAGGCGGGCTTGCCGTTGACAGGCGGGGGTGAAGTTGCAGACGAGGTAGGGCGGTCGGCAGCTGCAGGGTGCCGTCGGGCGCAGGCGGCGGCGGCCTTTGTAGTCGTTCATCCATGCGCCGCCGCGTTTTGCCTTCGCGGGCGTATAAGTCCATGTAAACGCCGCCGATGACCGAGCTGTCTTTTCCAATCTCGAAATAGCGCACGTCGGGATGCTCACACGGGGCACGGTGCGTTCAGCGCGAGGTTTGACGCCATAGAGGCAGTAGATTTGAGGCGAACAGTCCAGCCAGCACTTTTGTCGGCGGGGAAGTAGCGTTTGACTTCGGTTTCGGAGAAAGCGTATTTCGCTTCGCGCAGCTTTTTCGCCGGCATAGGTGATGTCGTATACCGCCAATTCGTTTCAGGGCCTGAGATGTTCGCGGGCAAAATCGCGGACTTCGGCCAAATCTTTTTCGCCGAACGGTTTGGCGCGGGCGGCGAGGTCGTGCAGAAAGGTCAGAACCTGTTGCGGCGATTCGGCCACTTTTGGTGGCCAACGAGAGTTCGGCGTAGTTGGCGAAAGCCCAAAATCCGCGCTTCTTCCAGCGAGATTTCAAGCGGCGGGTGATGTCGGCGGTGTTGTCGTAGTTTTTCCGCCGTCGGACAGTTTCGCTGGCGCAGGTAACAGTAGGGCGCGGTAGATTTCGGCGCGCAATTCGCGGTCGTCGGCGTGTTTCATCACGGCCAGATAGTGCGGCATCTGCAATCCGAGTTTGTAGCCGCTTTTGCCGCTTCGGCTGCGGCAGCAGACGGCTTTTTCGTCGTCGGTCAGGTCTTTTCAGACGGCCTTCGTCAGCGAAATACGGGGCAGAGAGGCATCGGTTGCGTCGAGCACGTTTTTGCGAAAAAGCGGGCGGCCAGCTGCGCCCCTTCGGTCTGCAATTCGGCCAGCCGTGCTGTTTTTCCGGCGGCAGTTCCGCACCGCTCAACACGAAGTCGCGCAAGTCGTATTTCAGCTTGGTTTCTGCGCTTCGTTCAAGGCGGCGAATTCAGGCGAGGCTTTGATGGCTGAAACAGTTGTACAGTTCGATGTCTTGGCCGATTTCGGTAAAGAAGACAGAGTTACTGGGCATCAGGGCGTTGTATTCGGCGCGCAGTTCGAGGTATCGACCACGGAATTGAGGTGGGATACCACGCCCAAATGCGATTAAACGCGTTCGGTGATGTCTGTCAGCCGTTCGACCGTGTTCGCCCATGATGATTCTGGGCTGTGCCTTGATTTCGGCGATGGCGGCACGGGCTTCGGGCCATCGCGGCCTGCATCGCGGGCTTGATGTCAGCGGGCAGATGTCGGAATAGCGCGGCTCATCGCCAAGGTTTAGTAATACGTTGTCGTCATATCGGTTTCTCGTTCGGGGAGGTTAATCGGATGGAGCGTCGAAAACGCCGGCTTCGGCAAAATAAAACGGAACAGGCCGCTAAATGGGGTGTTGCCGAAATTCCAGCCCCGCGGCAAACTTTCAGACGGCCTCCTCCTTTATAATCCGCTTATTATTGATTTTTTCAGGTGCCTTATCACGTCCAAACCCACTCTCCTCCTCGTTGACGGTTCTTCTTATCTTTACCGCGCTTATCACGCGATGGCGCAGTTGACTGCGCCTGACGGTGCGCCGACAGGTGCGCTTTACGGCGTGTTGAACATGCTGCGTCGGCTGCGGGCGGATTATGGCACGATTATTGCGCGGTGGTGTTTGACGCGAAGGGCGAGAATTTCCGCCACGAGATGTTCCCCGACTACAAGGCGACGCGCCGCCGATGCCGGACGATTTGCGCCTGCAGGCGGAAGCTTGCCGGTTGGTGCGGCTGATGGGCTGGCGGTGCTGGTGATTCCACAGTCGAAGCGGACGACGTCATCGGCACGCTGGCGGCGATGGGCGAGCGAAGCGGGTTGGAACGTGGTGGTGTCCACCGGCGATAAGGACATGGCGCAGTTGGTGAACGATCGCGTAACGCTGGTGAAACACGATGAGCGGCGAAAACGCTGGATATTGAAGCGTGAAGGAGATTCGGCGTGCCCCCGACCAAATCCGCGATTATCTCGCGCTGATGGGCGACATAAAGGTGGACAATGCGCCGGGCGTGGAAAAGTGCGGCCTGAAAACGGCGGTGAAGTGGCTGGAAGCCTACGGCTCGCTGGCTGGTGTAATGGAACACGCTGCGGAAATCAAAGGCAAGGTCGGCGAAAACCTGCAAAGCTGCGCGCCCCAACTGCCGCTTTCGTATGATTTGGTGACGTTAAAACCGATGTGGGATTTCCACCGAGCTTTCAGACGGCCTCGAAAGCCTGCGCCGCAGCTTCGCCGAAATGGTCGCAGCTTGCGGTCGATTTCAAACGCTGGGGCTTCCGCACTGGCTGAAAGAAGCGGAAAGCCGTGATGCACTGAAGCGGCGGACGGCGATTTGTTCGGCAGCGGCACGATAGGCGAACAGGCGGCGTTGGACACGGAAACGTCGTCTGAAAAAGATCGCAGAACAGCCCCAGCCAGCTGGATTATCAAGCCGTTACCACCGAAGCGCAGTTTGCCGCGCTGCTGGACAAACTGGCGCAGGCGGACCAAATCGGCATCGATACGGAAACCACGTCCTAGACGTGATGAACGCCGCGCTGGTCGGCATCGGCATCGCGTTCAAGCAGGCGAAAGCGGTTTACATCCCCGTAGGCACAGCCTGACCGCCGCTCCCGAACAGCTTGATTTACAAGACGTATTAGGTCGTCTGAAACCGCATTTGGAAAAACCCCGCCCTGAAAAATCGGGCAAAACCCTCAAATACGACCAACACGTTTTTCGCCAACTCACGGCATCGCCCTGAACGGCATTGCCGGCGACGCCATGCTCGCTTCTACATCATCGAGAGCCATCTCGGACACGGTTTGGACGAGATTGTCCGAACGCTGGCTGGGCTTGAAACCATTACCTACGAATCGCTGTGCGGCAAAGGAGCGAAGCAAATCGGTTTTGCCGACGTCGCCATTCGGAGCAGAGCAACCGAATACGCCGCCCAAGACGCCGATTTCGCCCTGCGCCTCGACGCGCACCTGCGCGCAAATGGACGCCAAACAGCTTGAAATGTATGAAAAATGGAGCTTCCGTCGCGCAGGTATTGTTTGAAATGAACGCAACGGCGTGCAAATCGACCGCGCCGAACTCGCCCGTCAGCGCGAGGCTCGGCGCCGAGCTGATGAAGCTCGAACAAGAAGCCCTATGCCGCCTGCAGGACAGCCGTTCAACCTCAACTCGCCCAAACAGCTTCAAGAAATCCTGTTCGACAAAATGGGCATCCCCACAAAGGCCTGAAAAACCGCCAAAGGCGGCATTTCACTCAACGAAGCCGTGCTCGAACAGCTCGCGCCCGACTACCCCCTGCCCAAAATCATCCTGCAAAACCGCGAGCTTGGCAAAACTCAAATCCACCTACACCGACAAACTGCCGAAATGATTTCCAAAGACGGTACCGCGTGACGCTACCACCTACGCCAGCCGTCGCCATCACCCGTACTGCCCGCCAGCAACAACCCCAACCTGCAAAACATCCCCATCCGCACCGCCGAAGATCGCCGCGTGCGCCGCGCCTTCACCGCACCGCAAAAGGCAGCGTCATCGTTTCCGCCGACTATTCCCAAATCGAGCTGCGCATCATGGCGCACCTCTCCGGCGACAAAACCCTCATTGCCGCGTTCCAAAAACTGGCGAAGACGTACACCGCCGCACCGCCGCCGAAGTATTCGGCATCGTCCCCTGAAAAACGTCTCGTCTGAACAACGCCGCTACGCCAAAACCATCAACTTCGGCCTCATTTACGGCATGGGTCAATACGGCCTCGCCAAATCGCTGGGCATGACAACCTGTCCGCCAAAACCTTCATCGACCGCTACTTCGCCCGCTATCCGGCGTCGCCGAACACATGCAGCGCACCAAAGAACAAGCCGCCGCCCAAAGGCTACGTCGAAACCCTGTTCAGTGCCGCCTCTACCCTGCCCGACATCCATAACAAAACGCCAACGCCCGCGCCGGAGCCGGAACGCGCCGCCATCAACGCCCCCATGCAAGGCACCGCCTCCGACCTCATCAAACGCGCTATGATAGACGTGTCCCGCTGGCTTTCAGACGACCTCTTACAAAGCAAACTGATTATGCAGGTGCATGACGAACTGGTGCTGGAAGTACCCGAAGCCGAGCTGGATTCAGTCAAAGAAAAACTGCCGCAGATTATGGCGAAAGTGGATGAAGGGATGTTGAACGATACGCTGGTGGCAGAAGTGGGCGTGGGTATGAATTGGGAAGAGGCGCATTAATATACCAAGTATTAAATACATATATTTGTTTTACATAAAAATTGAGAACATTTTTAAGAGAAAAGGAGTTAATTTAATGAAAAAGAAGTTTAGTAAGATAGTCTTATGGATAAGAGATAAATATCTTAATTTGTTTGGTTTTTATCATTATTTTAGCTAATTATATGTTCAATATTTAAAAATTATAACTTGGATTTTTAATAGGGTTTATTTTGGTCAGTTTAATAGCATTTTTACCTGAGATAAAAAGGTTATTCAAGAGTTTTGGGATTTCTGAAATATATGGCGTTAAATTTAATAATGCTGTTGGGGTCGTGAAAAATAAAAATTCATAAAGTTTTTAGAAAATGAAGGAGAAACTCTTAAAGATTCGACATTAGATAAAGTTGCAACCGCAGCAGTAAATACTGATGATTACAGGTTAGTCCATATATTCAATACGAAGAAGATATTGCCTCTGTACTTCATAACTTAGGGTGTATTTACCCAAAATGCTGGTGTGGTAATAGGAAAAATAGATTTAATTGTGACTTTTAGTGTAGATGTAGAACATAGTGAAAGTATTCAAACTGTTATTATTGAAGCAAATCGGCACGATTATTTATCCGAACGAGAAATTGAACAAATTAGCAAGATTTTCTCAAGTTTATATAGATACCAAGGAAAAACTGTAGGATTTTTAATTATATCGAACAGAGAAATTTTATTGGATGAACTCAAGGATTAGTTCTATGGCTAATGTACCTATTGAATTTATCAAGTTTATTAAATTTGATATGAATAAAGATATCTTATTTGAAGATTTAAAAATTATTTTGATAAATTTTGAAAATGAATGAATATCATAGCCAGCTGCGCCAGCCGTGGGTTGGATACTTGTATCCGACAAAAAGCCGCTGCCATCTCAAACAGCCGTCGGATTCGATAATCTGATCTTTTCAACCGAAACCGTGCGTGCATTTGCAGGTACACGCTACCTGAATAGCACGCGATGGTTAAAATCAAAAACCATCCAAGGCCGTCTGAAAACCGTTCCGATATAGGTTTTTCAGACGGCCTGTTCTCCCAGCAAATCGCTGAATAATCCAGCAAAATCAGGTATAATCGCCTTTATTTTTGCCGTTTGTACTCAGCCGTGCTTTTTCAGACGGCCTCAGCGGCAGACTTTTGTTTCGATTAAAGAGACAGACCGTGACAAAAACACGAAGAATACGGCGCCGACAGCATACAAGTGCTGGAAGCTTTGAGCGGTACGCAAACGCCCCGGTATGTATATCGGCGACACGCAGGACGGCAGCGGCCTGCACCACAGGTGGTGTTCGAAGTATTGGACAACGCCATCGACGAAGCACTGGCGGGACATTGCGACAAAATCACCGTAACCATCCATGCCGACAAATTCCGTCAGCGTGGCAGACAACGGGCGCGGTATGCCCACCGGCATCCACCCTAAAGAAGGACGATCCGCCGCCGAAGTCATCATGACCGTATTGCATGCGGGCGGCAAGTTCGACAACAACAGCTACAAAAATCTCCGGTGGCCTGCACGGTGTGGGCGTGTCCGTCGTCAACGCGCTGTCCGACTGGGTCACGCTGACCATCTACCGCGACGGCAAAGAACACTTTGTCCGCTTCGTGCGCGGCGAAACCGAAGAGCCGTTAAGAGTGGTCGGCGATTCCGACAAAAAGGCACGACCGTGCGCTTCCTCGCCAGCGCGGAAACCTTCAGCAACGTCGAATACAGCTTTGACATCCTCGCCAAGCGTATCCGCGAACTTTCCTTCCTGAACAACGGTGTGGACATCGAATTGACCGACGAGCGCGACGGCAAACACGAGCTTCGCCCTTTCCGGCGGCGTGGCAGGGGTTCGTACAATACATGAACCGCAAAAACGCCGTTGCACGATCTTCTACGCGTTCGGCGAAAAAGACGGCGCGAGCGTCGAATGCGCGATGCGGTGGAATGACAGCTATCAGGAAAGCGTGCAGTGCTTCACCAACAACATCCCGCAGCGCGACGGGCGGTGCGCACCTGACCGCGTTGCGCCAAGTCATGACGCGCACCATCAACAGCTACATCGAAGCCAACGCAGTCGCCAAAAAGCCAAAGTTGAAAACCGCCGGCGACGATATGCGCGAAGGTTTGACCCTGCGTGTTGTCCGTCAAACTGCCCGACCCCAAATTCTCGTCGCAAACCAAGGACAAACTGGTTTTCCAGCGAAATCGGCTCCGTCGTCAACGAAGTCATCAACCAAGCCCTGACCGACTTCCTCGAAGAAATCCGAACGAAGCCAAAATCATCACCAGCAAAATCGTCGATGCCGCCCGTGCGCGCGAAGCCGCCCGCAAAGCCCGCGAAATCACCCGCCGCAAAGGCGTGATGGACGGCTTTAGGGGCTGCCCGGCAAACTGCCGACTGCCAAGAAAAAGACCCTGCCTTGTCAGAGCTTTATCTGGTCGAGGGCGATTCCGCAGGCGGTTCCCGCCAAAACAAGGCCCGCGACCGTAAATTCCAAGCCATCTTGCCGCTCAAAGGCAAAATCCTGAACGTCGAAAAAGCCCGTTTTGAAAAATGCTCGCCAGCCAAGAGGTCGCAACCCCTGATTACCGCGCTGGGCGCAGGCATCGGCAAAAGAAGAGTTCAACCCCGAAAAACTGCGTTACCACCGCATCATCATCATGACCGATGCCGACGTGGACGGCGCGCACATCCGCACCCCTGCTCCTGACCTTTTTCTACCGCCAAATGCCCGAGCTGGTCGAACGCGACTACATCTCATCGCTCAGCCGCCGCTCTACAGCCAAATACGGCAAGCAGGAGCGTTACCTCAAAGACGAGCTGGAAAAAGACCAATGTGCTCGGCCTCGCTTTGGAAAAAGCCAAAATCGTTTCAGACGGTCGCACCATCGAAGGCGCAGAACTTGCCGATACCGCCAAACAATTCCTGTTGGCGAAAAACCGTCATCGAACAGGAAAGCCGCTCGTGGACGAACTCGTCCTGCGCGCCATGCTGCACGCGTCGCCCATCGATTTGACGTCGTCTGAAAACGCCGATAAAGCCGTTGCCGAACTTTCCGGTTTGCTCGACGAAAAAGAAGTCGCCCTCGAACGCATCGAAGGACACGAAAGCAACCGCTTCATCAAAATCACCCGCAAGCTGCACGGCAACGTCGTGGTCAGCTACATCGAACCCGAGTTCCTCAACAGCAAAGCCTACAAACCCTCACCCAAACCGCCGCCGCGCTCAAAGCTTGGTTGGCGAGGGCGCAGCTCTACAAAGGCGAGAGCGAGTACGACGTGGACAGCTTTGAAACCGCGTTGAACATCCTGCCCAAAACGCCCCAAAAAGGCATGTCCATCCAGCGATACAAAGGTTTGGGCGAGATGAACTCGAGCAGCTTTGGGAAACCACGATGGATCCGCCGTGCGCCGTCTGTTGAAAGTGCGCATCGAAGACGCCATCGCCGCCGACGAAAGTGTTCGTTACCCTGATGGGCGACGAAGTCGAACCGCGTCGCGCCTTCATCGAAAACAACGCCCTGATTGCGCAAAATATCGACGCGTAAACCTTTCAAAGCCTGATTGAAAATAAAAGGCCGTCTGAAAATGTTTCAGACGGCCTTTGTATGTTTCAGGCATGCTCTGCCAGTTTCGGCTCTTTAATCGGCAGGTTCAATAAAGCGCCGTCCCGCCAGCAGCATATCCGCATACCACATCCAGCCGTAGCTGTTGAACATGGAAACGACCTGCCCACCCAAATACGAACCGAGAAAACCGCCGATTTGGTGGCTCAGCATCGTGAGGCCGAATAAAGTGGCCAGATAACGTGTGCCAAACAATTTGCCGGTCAGCGTCGCGGTCGGAGCTACCGTTGCCAGCCAGGTAAAGCCCAATCCGGCGGCAAAAATATAAAAATTCATATCCGTTTTTCGGGGCGGCCAGATATGCCGCCACCATCAAAAACCCCGCAGAAGCATATAGGTAAACAGCACATATTTGCTCGGAAAACGGTAACACACCAGCCGGAGAACAGACAGCCCGCAATGTTGGCCAGCCCGATGACCGCCAAAAGAAGTCGAAGCCACCGTAGGGTGGAGGCCGCACAGTGAAATCTCGTTCGGCAGATGGGTCACCAAAAACGCAATGTGAAAGCCGCAGGTAAAAAGCCCAAATGCAGCAACAGATAACTGCGGTCGGCAAATGCCCGTATGACTGCCTGTTTCAGTCCGCCGTCGTGCGTTTGGGCCGTTTGCCGGCTTGCTGCGGCATGTTGCCCCGCGTGTCAGCCACCAGGCAACCGGCAGAATCAGCAGGCTCAATCCGCCCCATACATAAAATGTTCCCTGCCAGCCGATGTGGGGCCGAACCATCAACCCCCTGCACCATAGGCGCAAAGAGAAACTGTCCTGCCGAACCACCGGCATTTACCGCGCCGGAGGCCAATCCGCGAACGGCAGGCGGCAGCTTGGCCGCCACTTGCCCCATAATAATTGAAACCGCCCGCGCCCGTGCCGAATGCCAGCAGCAGCCCTGACGGCGAACATCAGTCCCCAGAATGTCGGCAGTTGCGGTGTGAGGAAGCAGGCTGCGGCCAATATCAACGCGCCGCCGCCCAATACTTTCCATGCGCCGTAGTGGTCGGCCGAAAGCCCCCGTTGCCGGCTGTGCCACGCCCCACATCAATTGGAAGACTGCGATAACCAGACTGAATTGTGCGACGCTTAAATCGGTCGTGTTCACCACGGGGCGTAAAAACAGGCCTAAAGACATCCTCATGCCGATGGTAAGCAACAGGATGAATGCCGCCGCCGCGATAACCGGCCACGGATTGATGCGAATGGATGGGTGTGTGTGCATAAAATGATTAAAATTATTTTGTATGTTGATGACGGACATCGGGGATGACGCATTTCAGACCGGTCGTAAAGCCCGAACACAGGCCGTGCGGCAACGATTCGTTTGACCTTTTCTGCACTTCCAAAGAACCGTTTTTCTTTTGGGTTTGGGGTGCAGTGAGATTATGGCGATGTAGATGAATCCGTTGTTATTCAAATTCAGGGAAAAGGGCGCGCTGCACTATACCGGTTTGAATGGAGTCCGTTATGGCGATATGGGAAAAGGAAATTCCAGACTGTAACAAAATTTCTGATAGCGGCTAAATAACGTCTGCTTCTTTTAATATAACCGATGCGTTTTTCAGATAAAAACTGCCGCTGCACATTCCCACAATATGCAGCGGCTAACCCTCAAAAATACTCCGCATTCCCAAAGCGGAGCCAACAGCGGCCTTCAGACGGCCTGCCTTCTTTAGAGCTCTCGTTTTTCCGTAATGTATTTTGTTTTTGCGATGCCTCAGTGCATCCGTTTAAAAACACTGGAACGCTGTGTTCCGACAAATATATCCAAGCAACCCTTATGCCAATTTTTCAGGCAAAGTTAAAAGTTACGTATTTATTTGATAAATAATATAAAACAATTTTATTTGTGGCGATGCGCGTCAGGGAGTTTGCTTTATCGACTGCCGCTTCCCGACATACTTTGCCCGGGAAGCCGTGCGGGGTAGGTAGTTTTATGCCACTTTTTTGTCAGTACATAAGCATATTATAGTGGATTAAATTTAAATCAGGACAAGGCGACGAAGCCGCAGACGGTACAGATAGTACGGCAAGGCGAGGCAACGCCGTACTGGTTTAAATTTAATCCACTATATGCGATGAAAGTCGTCGGCTGATTGTTCGGACAATCAAAAGGCCGTCTGAAACCCTGCAAAACGGTTTTCAGACGGCCTTTCAATTGTCAGGCTAACGGCGGCGCAGTTTGAACAGCATTCCCCATACGATCAGCAATACGCTGCCGAAGAACATCAGGCTCCACACCGGCGGCGGTACGCCCATCACATATTCGCGTACGCCGCAGTTGCCGAAGCCGTCCACCACGAAACGCCACCAATCGAACAGCGGCCAGTCTTTTCAGGCGGAACGTCCACGGTGCGCCGCAACTCGGCTGCTCTCCGGCGGGCAGGCTTTGCAGCCAGATTTGGTAAGACGCGGTATACAGTCCCCACAAGGCTGGCAGGCTGACCAGCAGGGTGGCAAAAATACGGTGCCGCGTTTGGCCGTGGGCAGCAGCGGGCACAGGGCCGGACACCAGCATCACCGACATGACGGCCACGCGCTGCAAAAATACACAGCGGGCAGGGGGTTGAGCCCCATCACATATTGGGCGAAAAACGAGCCGCCCGTGCAGACGATGCCGAGCAGGAAGACGGCGAGCAAGGTTTGGCGGTAAGTGAACTCATCGGTTTCCCTTTATTTGGATGCCCTGCCGGGCGGAATGGGGCGGATTATATAGCGGATGAATATCCTTTTCGACATAAAGGCCGTCTGAAAAATCCTTTTTCGGTTTTTCAGACGGCCTCAGTGTGTGCGGTTGTTTGATGTTTCCTACTGCCCCGCCACGGTCATGCTGCCGATTAAAAATCGAGCCGACTTTGTGCGACGAGCGGCGCAGTGCGTCATCGGCCACGCCTTCGATGCCGAGCAGCATATCCTGCAAACGTCCGGCCACGGTGATTTCTTCCACCGGATATTGATCACGCCGTTTTTCCACCCAAAATCCGTACCGCACCGCGCGAATAGTCGCCGGTGAGCATGTTCACGCCCTGTCCCATCAGTTCGGTAACCAGCAGCCCCGTCCCCATCTGGCGCAGCAGTTCGGCCTGGCTGCCGCAGGTGGCGTTCAGAATCAGATTGTGTGCGCCGCCGGCGTTGGCAGTGGTTTGCATGCCGAGTTTGCGCGCGCTGTAAGACGACAGGAAATAGCCCTGAACGATGCCGTTTTCAATCACGAAGCGCGGGCGGGTGGCCACGCCTTCGCTGTCGAAATAGGTGCTGGACCATGCGCGCGGGATGTGCGGCTCTTCGCGCAGGCTGAGGAATTCGGGCAGGATTTGCTTGCCCAGGCTGTCGAGCAGGAAGCTGCTTTTGGCGGTAGAGCGAACCGCCTGACAGGCCGCCGACGACGTGGCCGATGAGGCCGGCGGACACGGTGGTGTCGAACAGCACGGGATAGCTGCCGGTGGGCAGGCTGCGCGCGTTCAAGCGGCGGACGGTGCGTTCGGCGGCGGTGCAGGTAAACCGCTTCCATGCTGTCGAGTTCGTCGGTAAACGAGCGCGCCAGGTCGTACCAATAATCGCGCTGCATGCCGCCGTTTCCGTCTCGGTCACCACGGCGCACGACACGCTGTGGCGCGTGCCCCTGCTGGTGTTGCAGGAAGCCGTGGCTGTTGCCGTAAACAAATTGGTAATGCGATGTTTGGATGCCCGCGCCTTCGGAGTTTTTTTGATGCGGCTGTCGGCCTGCATGGCGGCGGCTTCGCAGCGCAGGAGAGTTCCACCGCGTCGGCGGAGGGCAAATCCCATTCGTGGTATTTGTCCAAATCGCCGAATTCCGCGGCCATCAGTTCCGCGTCGGCCAAGCCCGCGCAGTCGTCGCCAGTAGTATGGCGGGCGATGTCCAGTGCGGCCTGCACCGTTTCTTCGATGGCGCGGGCCGACAAAATCGGCGGTGCTGGCGCGGCCTTTGCTTTGGCCGAGGTAGACGGTGATGTCGAGCGATTTATCCTGCTGGTGTTCGATTTGTTCGATTTCCTGCAGGCGCACCTGCATCGCTCTGGCCGACCGATTCGCTCAAATCGGCTTCGGCGGCGGTTGCGCCTTTCTGTTTGGCGGTAGACAGCGCGAAGGCGCACAAATCGGACAATTCCTGCGGAGAGTGGTTGAACATGGCGGTTTCCTGAATTGAAGTGGGCGGCATTGTACCCTGTTTCGGCCATCATTTTTAGCCGAAAAATACCCCCTGCTGTTAAAATGCCGCCCGACAGGAAAAACGGACGATACTAAATGAACGGCAATAATGAAGAATGGGTCAGCAAAACCCAAATGAAAAAGCGTATCGGACGAATTGCAGGATTTGGGTATGGAACTGACCCGCCCTGTCGGACGAAACGCTGAAAAATCGGTCTGCCCGAAGACTTGATGCAGGCCGTGCGCGATTATAAAAAAATCACTTCCAACGGCGCGCTGAAACGGCAAAACCAATACATCGTACGCCTGATGCGCGAAACCGACTCCGCGCCGATACGCGCCTTTCTGGCCAAACTCAAAGGCGAAACCGCGCGCACAACGCCTTTTTGCAGCGTGTCGAGCAGATGCGCGAACGGCTGATTGCCGACGATGCCGCGCTGACCGAGTTTGCCGCCGCCCATCCGCAGGCCGACATTTCCGCCATCCGCACCCTAATCCGCAACACGCGCAAAGAGAAAGAACAAAGCAAACCGCCGAAAAACTTCCGCGCCCTGTATCAGGAATTGAAAGCCGTGATGGAAGAGTGGAAGGTTTGAGGCCGTCTGAAAAACCGCGATGCCGAAGATTCCGAAAGCGCGGAAGAATAATCGCAGTACCCTTTCAGACGGCATCAATCCGCTAGGAAGGCCGTCTGAAAAACCGCTTTGCCACGTTACAACAACCCTTACCGGAAGCACACATCATGTTCCCCAGCCCGAAGACGAAGAATACAACCGCTTTATCCGCAGCATTATCGGCAGCCAAACGCTCTACACGCTGGTGTCGGACGAAGGCGACATCGCCGAATGCCCGTCCACCGAATATGAAGAAGACGACGGCGAACCCGTGCCCGTATTCTGCGTCTGGCACGACCGCGCCCAAGCCGAAGCCTGCAAGGTCGAAGAATGGGCGGACTACCAACTCGAAGCCCCTGCCGCTGATTTCTTCATGCACGAATGGCTGGTGAGCATGGATCAGGACGCCGTATTGCTCGGCGTGGATTTCGATTCCGAACTCTACGGCCTCGAAATCGAACCCGTCGAAGTGCTGGCCGACCTGCTCGATGCCGCCGCGCAAAATGCAGTGCGGCGACATGATAGACGGCTATGACGAGCTGATGAACTACCGCCTCGAATGGGAGCGGGAAATGGCCGGGCAAAGCCGTTTGAACTGAACCCGCACGCCGCAGAGGCCGTCTGAAACGGCAGGGCCGGCCTCCTGCAATAAACACCAATGCCCGTTCGCACACGCCATCCCAATATCCGCCCAACCCGTCCTGATACGGAAAACAAACGGCAGGCCGTCTGAAAACCCGTCCTGCCTTTCAGACGGCCTCCTCCTGCCGGTGGTAAAATACTGCCGCCCCGCGCCCGGACAGGCGCGATTCCGACTCATGCCGCCAAACCCTTTTCAGACGGCCCCTTATCCCGACATGCTGACCGATTTAGAAAAAAACGCTATCCGCGACCACTACCGCGCCATTTCCGAAAACCTGCCGCAATTCCGCCCCCGCGCCGCCCAGCGCGAGATGATTGCGGCGGTGGCTAACGCCTTTGCCCGCAGCAAGCCCGCGCCGAGACGAAGAACCGCCCAAGCGCGAGGGCGAGAGCATCGCCGTCATCGAAGGCCGACCGGCTGGGCAAATCGCTTTCTATCTGCTGGCGGGCGGCATCATGGCGCAAACGCGCGACAAACGGCTGATTGTTTCCAGTGCCACCGTCGCCCTGCAAGAGCAGCTGGTAAACCGCGACCTGCCGTTTCTGGTGGAAAAAAGCGGTTTGGAGCTGACTTTCGCGCTGGCCAAAGGGCGCGGCCGCTATCTTTGCCCCTACAAACTCTACCAACTCACGCAAACCCATGCCCAGGTTCGCTGGCCGGATTCGACAGCCCGCCGAGCGTGTTGTGGGACAGCAAACCGAGCGCGTCCGATTTGGACACGCCGCGCCGCATGGTCGACGACTTTGCCGCCCGCCGCTTCAACGGCGACCGCGACACCTGGCCCGAAAGCATCCCCGACCCCTTGTGGCAACAAGTGACCAACGACCGCCACGGCTGTTTTGAAAAACGCCCGCCCCAACCGCGCCGAATGCCCGTTTTTACCTCGCACGCGATACTTTGGACACCGTGGATGTCGTCGTGGCAAAACCACGACCTGCTGCTGGCCGACATCGGCATGGGCGGCGGCGTCATCCTGCCCGCGCCGGAAAACAGCTTTTTACTGCATAGACGAGGCGCACCACCTGCCGAAAAAGGCCGTCAGCCGCTTTGCCGCCGAACACTCGCTCAACCAGGCCATGTGGACGTTGGAAAAACTGCCGCCCGTCATCAACAGAATCGTCGGCCTGACCGATAAAACCGAAGCCGGTAACCTCGCCGACGAAGCTGCCGCCTCGCTGCTGGAAAGCCTGTCGGAATGGCAGTTCCACCTCGGCAGCGAACCCGCGCTGGATTTGTCCGACGGCGGCAACGATCCCGTTTGGTTGTGGGAAGACGGCAAAACGCCGGAAGACCTCGCCCTCCTGACCGCCAACACCGCTGCCTCCGCCCGCGCCCTGTTGAAGCAGATATACCGCCTCAACGACGCCCCTGTCTACTGCCCGCCGGGAAAAGGACAGCGACGGCCCGCTTATCGACCGGGTAACCACCGAATTCGGCATTTTTGTCGCCCGCGCCGAACAGATTTCGGTACCGTATGGGATTTGTTCGACACCGCCCCTGCCGGAAGACGAAGCCCCGCTGGCCAAATGGATAGAGCGGCGCGTGGGCGACAAAACGACTCGCTTTTCAATGCCAGCCCGATTTCCGGCGCCGCACAACTGGCCGGCGGCCTGTGGCGGCGGGCGGCGGCGCGGTGCTGACTTCTGCCACCCTGCGCGCGCTCGGCAATTTCGACCTCCTGCTGCGCCAGTCCGGCCTGGTTTGGCTGCCCGACACCACCACGTTGGCGTTGGAAAGCCCGTTTGATTTCGCCAAACAGGGCGAACTTTCACATCCCGCCGCTGACCGCCAGCCCGAAGCAGCCCGAAGCGCACACCGAGGCCGTGGCCGAATGGCTGCCGAAGCTGATTGCCGCCGACGAAGCCGTCGGCACGCTGGTGTTGTTCACTTCGCGCAAACAGATGAACGAAGTCGCCATGAGGCTGCCCGAAGAATATCTGCCGCTGCTGCGATACAGGGCGAAATCGAAGTCCGCCCTGCTGGAAAAACACGCGAAGGCTTTTGGCCGAAGGGCGCGCCAGCATTATCTTCGGCCTCGACAGCTTTGCCGAAGGGCTGGACCTGCCGGGCGAGGCATGCGTGCACGTGATTATCGTCAAGCTGCCGTTTTCCATGCCCGACAATCCGATTGAAAAACGCAAAACCGCTGGATAGAAAAGCGCGGCGGCAATCCCTTTATCGAAGTAACCGTGCCCGAAGCCGGCATCAAACTCATCCAGGCCGTCACCGTCCTTATCCGCACCGAAAACGACTACTACCGCGTGACCATCCTCGACAACCGCATCCAAACCCAACGCTACGGCAAACAGCTGCTTGCCAATCTGCCGCCGTTCAAACGGATAGGTTGAATGGTAAAAGGCCGTCTGAAAACCCGATAGTGTTTTCAGACGGCCTTTTATATGGCGGCATCATTCCGAATGCGGCGGTGTTTGTTATCCGGTTGGCAACATTTTGCCTTATAAATTTGTACCGCTTATCAAAAATAAAGACCAAATATCTACGATTTGTTGCTATAAAGCAACATAAATTTTTCTAGCATAGCTGCCAAATAATACCGAATATCTGAATTTTTTTAGCCGCTTGTCCGTAAATGTTGGTTAAGGCGATTTCGGCGCGGCATTTTTCGTGGCGGATGAAATTGGAATTTTGTGAAGCTGCTGTTTTCAAAATAAAATTTTTCTTTTCTGTTAAAAATCAGTCGTTGTCTAAATGGTGCCGTAAAATGGCAGTTTCGGCCTAAATTTCCGATTTGAAAGAATGCGAAATGTGCCGTTTGTCTGAAAAATTGCCTGTTTGTAAAAAATTTTTGACAAATTTGTATTTGCTAAAAATATCCAGCATCGACATAATGCGCCCATCGAAACAGCGCGGCACGACAGTTTCCGCCGACTCTAACAAATTTAAACCATTAAAACCATTAAACAGACAGGAAAACGTTATGAACATGAAAAATATTTTGTCCGCCACTTTGTTGGTTGCCGGCCTCTTTACCGCTCAAACTGCTGCTGCCGAAGTGCGCTTCTTCCAAGACGCAGGCCGCGCCGACGGCAAAGTTGCCATGAGTTTCACCATTAAGGCCGACGGTTCCATCAGCGATGCCCGCATTACCCGCAGCAGCGGTAATGCCGCCACCGACAGCGCCGCAATCGAATGGATGCAGCATCAAACCATGCGGCCCGTTTTTATGAACGGCGAGGCAAAAGATTTTCGAATCGTGAAAGAAATCAAATTCGCCGCTTAATGATTTTGTAGGCCAAAGGCAGGCTCGTGCCGGAGGAGGGCGGTGGTTTTCCCCTATCCTTTCGAACCCGCCGCCTGTGTACGGTACTTCCTTTGGCTTCCTTTATATCGGGAAAGGCCGTCTGAAAGATATTTTCAGACGGCCTGAGACCTTGCAAAATTCCTTTTCTCCCGACAGCCGAAAATCTAATTAAAGATTTTTCGGCTGTTTTTGTTTCAAATATCCACCGATTCTACTCAAATACTTAATCCCCCTTGGATACCTGATTAATCAGGCATCCGGGCCGCTTTTTAGGCGGCAACAGAGCACTACTAGCCTGTTAGCCGCTTTCAACAGGTTCAAACACATCGCCTTCAGATGGCTTTGCGCACTCACTTTGAGCAGCCCGAAAATAGGCTGCCCGGGCGTAGCAGAATTTACGGTGCAGCGTACCAAAGCTCTGTTCGACCACATAACGGGTCTTCGACAAATATCGGTTACGCTTTGTTTGATTTTTCCGTCAGCGGACGGTTGCGGTGGGCTTTGCGCATAATGCCGTCCAGCAACTGATGTTCTTTCAGATGTTGCCGGTTTTCCTTACTGTCATAGCCTTTATCGGCATAGACGGTCGTATCTTCGGCAAGGCGACGAAGCCGCAGACAGTACAGATAGTACGGCAAGGCGAGGCAACGCCGTGCTGGTTTAAATTTAATCCACTATAACAACGGTGTTTTCCCCTGTGCGGTGTTGGCCTGCGGCAAACTGCCGCTTTTTCCCGCTGCCTGTTCAAAGTTGCGGTACCGGGACAGCCTGTGTTTTGATGCCGAGTTTTGTCTTTTGCCGCTGTTTGAAGCGGTTCGGCAGCTTGAGCGGCATTTTCCGCACCGCATCGGTTTGCCGATGCGGCCGACGGCGGTTTCAGACGGCAGTATCTATATGCCTTTCGGCTGCAAGGCTTTCATTTTCGCTATTCTTCTTTTTATGGCGCATCACGATTGGGTACGGCGATAACTGCCAGCAATATGCGCCGTCTCTTGCTATAATCCGCCCGCACTGCCAATCAGGCCGTCTGAAGCCCACTTTCAGACGGCCTCCACCAAAGAAAAGACAAACCATGAGCCAATCCCCTTGCTAGATACCGTCAATCTGCCGCGAGACCTGCGCCTGCTGGATAAGGCCGAACTGCCGCAACTGTGTGCCGAACTGCGCGCCTTCCTGCTCAAATCGGTATCGGCCACCGGCGACCATTTCGCCCAGCAACCTAGGCGCGGTCGAACTCACCGTCGCCCCGCATTATGTCTACAACACGCCGGAAGACCATCTGGTGTGGGATGTCGGCCATCAAAGCTATCCGCACAAAAATCCTGACCGGTACGTAAAACCGCATGGACACGATGCGCCAATACGGCGGACTGGCTCGGCTTCCCGAAACGCGGTGAGTCGGAATACGACGATTTCGGCGTGGGGCACTCATCCACATCCATCGGCGCGGCTTTGGGCATGGCCGTGGCCGACAAACTGGCGGGCGTGCCAACCGCAGTGTGGCCGTTATCGGCGACGGCGCGATGACGGCGGGTCAGGCCTTTCGAAGCCTTAAACTGCGCGGGCGATATGCAGGACGTGGATTTGCTCGTGATTTTTGAACGACAACGAAATGTCCATTTCGCCCAATGTCGGCGCGCTGCCCAAATATCTCGCCCGCAACGTGATGCGCGATATGCACGGCCTGCTCAGCACCATCAAGGCGCAGTCGGAAAAAGTATTGGACAAACTGCCCGGCGCGCTCGAAATCGCGCAAAAGGTCGAACACAAAAATCAAAACGCTGACCAACGAAGGCAACCACATCAAACAATCCCTGTCGCTGTTTGAAAATTTCGGCTTCGCCTACACCGGCCCCGCCGACGGCCACAACGTCGTCCAGCTGGTCGAAACGCTGAACGAACTGCGCCGCAAACCCGGCCCCAAGCTGCTGCGTCATCACCAAAAAAGGGCGGGGCTGCAAACTGGCGGAAAACGACCCCCGTCAAATACCACGCCATCGGCAAAGCCCCCACCCAAAAGCGACAGGCCGTCTGAAACTCCCGCCCCGGCCCGCCCCACCTACACCCAAATCTTCGGCCAATGGCTGTGCGATCAGGCCGAAGCCGACCACAGGTTGGCCGCCATTACCCCCGCCATGCGCGAAGGCAGCGGGCTGGTGGAATTCGAACAACGCTTCCCCGACCGTTACTTCGATGTCGGCATCGCCGAACAACACGCCGTAACCTTTGCCGCCGGACTGGCCTGCGAGGCATAAAGCCCGTCGTCGCCATCTACTCCACCTTCCTGCAGCGCGCGCACGACCAGCTCATCCACGATGTCGCCCTGCAAAAACCTGCCCGTCCTGTTCGCCATCGACCGTGCGGGCATAGTCGGCGCGGACGGCCCCACCCACGCGGGCGCATATGATTTGAGCTTCCCTGCGCTGCGTGCCGAATATGGTCATCGCCGCCCCAGCGGCGAAAACGAATGCCGCCTGCTGCTGTCCACCTGTTACCGGCTCGACCAACCGGTCGCCGTGCGCTACCCGCGCGGTACGGGCTGCGGCACGTACCGATTTCAGACAGCCTGGAAGCCGTCCCCGTCGGCAAAGGCGTCATCCGCCGCCAAGGGCGAAAAACCGCCATCTTGGCTTTCGGCAGCATGGTGCAACCCGCCATGCAGGCAGCCAAACAGCCTGAACGCTACGTGGCCGACATGCGCTTTTGTCAAACCGCTGGACGAAACCCCTGATACTCGAACTTGCGCAAACGCACGACCGCATCGTCTGCATCGAAGAAAACAGCATATGCGGCGGCGCGGGCGGCATGCAGTGATTGGAATGCTTGGCGCAACACGGCGTCATCAAACCCGTATTGCCCATTGGCATCCCCGACACCGTAACCGACCACGGCACCCCCACCCTGCTGCTGGACAAACTCGGCCTGAGCGCGGAGAAAATCCGCGAACGGATAGCAAACTGGCAAGAGGCCGTCTGAAAAATGCCGAAACACTGCAAAGCGAGGGAGTAAACATGAACAAAAATCATCCTGGAAACACCGAAACCTTTTAAGCAAGGAGCAAAACATGAACAAAATTATCCTGACTGCCCTGTCCGCTGTATTCCCTACCGCCTGCGCCATGAGTGCCGAACAGCAAAAGAAACAGAATGGCAGGTGCGCCAACAAAGAGAAAAACACCTGCGCGGCATCAAAGACCATACAGCCCAAACCGCAGGGAACATACATCGTTTGATCGCGAAATACGCCGAAACCGGCAGCAACAGGGATATTGAAAGACCAACACAATAGCCCATCAAAAGAGAGAAATCCATGCAAAAGCAAATCATCGCATCCATCCTGCCCTTCCTGCTGCTGGCACAAGCCGCTTGGGCAGAGCCCAAATCCGAAATCGTGCGTATCACCTCCGCCCTTTGGGCGCACAGCAAAAACGCCCTGTCTGGCACAAAAGCAGAAGGCATTGCCGGAAAAATGCGCGACGAGCTTTGAACAGGCTGCCGTCTTCGGTGCAACAACGCCAAAGTGAAAGAGGGCCAGCCGATATTGGACAAACTCGTCAAGCAAGCCGATGCTGAGTTGCATACAAAAACGCACGGGCGGCAGTCATCCGGCCCATGCGCTTTGTTGTTGGGCGAAAAGCGAAAAGAATCGCCAAACCATTGAAGTTTTGCCTGTCGAGATGGCTGATGCCGCGTTATGTGCGCGCTTTCGTTTATGTCGAACAACAAAACTGCGACGCGGCGGCAAAAGATTTGGATGCCATCTTAAAATCGCGCCCTACGAGACCCCAATTTTTGAGTGAGCGCGGCCAAGTAGCCAATGCACAAAAAGATTTTGCTACCGGCGAGAAAAATATTTACCCGCCTGCTTGAAGCGGGCGAAGCGATCGTCCCGACAAGGCGCAATCAACGTATTTTTCAAGGTTTGGCCTTGCGCGGGTTGGGCTATGCGGCAATCGAGCGCAAACAATGGTCGGCAGCCGAACAGTACTACCGCCGGGCGTTAAAAGCTGAACGAATGACCGAAACGCACAAAACGAATTAATGCTGGTTTTGGAAAATCAGATAACATTCGACAGCCGGGGCGGTATGTTTCGCTACCGCCCGAGATAGCCAAACATCCTTAAACAGGAAGAAAAATGACCAAACGACTCATCCTTATTGCCACACTCTCCCGCACACCTTTGGCGCCTGCGGCCGACCCGCGAAGAAATACTCAGCGGGAAAGGCTGGAGGCCGGGCAACGCGCACGGCAGGAGGCGGAATGGAACCGCCTGCGCAGTATTAAAAAGTAAAGTCAAACCGAAAGAAGCGCCGTTTGAAGTAACCTTTGTCGACGAGCAACAACGGTGGCGCGATTATCAGGTCCAATCAAGCATGACCAATTGATCGTACAAAACATCATTGTCAACCGAGGTAATTGCAGCGTATCGGATGTGGACAGCGGGGCGTGGAGCTCACAATCAAATCGTACCGCGGGTGCTTCGATTCGGCGATGTCAAGGCGGAATATTTTACTTCCCTGCCGCCCGATAGAAATCACCGTTGAGACCGATGTCGGCGCTCACCTTCAAACCGGACCGCCACTAACCCGTTCCTGTATTTTCAGACGGCCTCTTGTCCAAACTTCCCGATAACCGCCGCAAACAGATATAGTGAATTCCAATCAGGAATACCCAAACCATTGCCATGCCCGCCTGTGCGGGAATAACGGTATGAAGCGTTCTTGGTTGGATTTGCTATAAAGGCCGTCTGAAAACATCCCGCCGAAAGATTGCGCCGTGCGGCCCAAAACCTTCCTGCAAAACACCCGTTGTCCAAAAACCGAAGCCCGCATGCTCATGCAGGCCGTTACCGGCTGGACGCGGGCTCAACTGATTACCCGCGACGGCGAAATGCTGGACGAAGGCAAACCGCCGATTTGCAGGCCATGCAGCAACGCCGCCTGAACGGCGAGCCCATGGCTCACATTCTCGGCTGGCGCGAATTTTATGGCCGCCGTTTCCGCACCACGCCGGCCACCCTGATTCCCCGCCCCGAAACCGAGCATCTGGTAGAAGCGGCACTGCAACACCTGCCGCCGCAAAGGGCGCGTATGGGATTGGGCACAGGCAGCGGCGCAGTGGCCGTAACGCTGGCCTGCGAACGCCCGGATGCCTCCGTACTCGCCAGCGACATCAGTCCGGCTGCGCTGGCAGTGGCACGGCAAAACGCGGCGGACAATGGAGCCGACGTATCTTTTGCCTGCGGTTCGTGGTTCGACATCGACAGGCCGTCTGAAAAACACAGTTTTCGATCTGCTGGTTTCCAATCCGCCCCTACATCGAAGCGGACGACGGCCATTTGCAACAAGGCGACTTGCGCTTCGAGCCCGCAAACGCGCTCACCGATTTTTCAGACGGCCTAGCTGCATCCGCGAACTGGCGGCACATGGTGCGGAATACCTGAAACCCGGAGGCCGCCTGATTATGGAGCACGGCTGGAATCAGGGTGCGGTACGTACGGCAGATACTAGAGGCCGAAGGTTGGATGGAAATCGAGCCAAACCGATTTGGCCCGGATTGGAACGGATTACGCAGGGCAGGAAGGCTGTTTAAAAGCGGGTACTACAAAAATAAAACTAAAAATACCGCTTATATCAAAAATATCGCCGTTTATCTTATTTTTCAGCATTGTTTCCACATTGTCTACTATTCGCCCGTCTGATAGATATTTGCTTTTCTAGCAAGTAAGTGAGTAAGACGTTTTCCCCGTAATGCTGTTTGGCCGCCTATTCCGATAGGCGGCATGCCTTCAAAAATCCCAACTACATCAAACTACAATTTGCTATAATCCGTGCCGTTTCTTTTTCACAAACCCTATAAACAAGGATTCTCCCATGGGCATCAAAGTTGCCATCAACGGCTACGGACGCATCAGCTACGCAAGTGTTGCGCGCCATCTATGATTATAATCTTCAAGACCAATTGGAAATCGTGGCTGTCAATGCAAGCGGCAGCCTCGAAACCAACGCGCACCTGACCAAGTTCGACACCGTACACGTACGCTTTAACGCAGACGTTTCCCACGACGCAACCCACCCTCATCATCAACGGCAACAAAATCCCGTTCTTCTCCACCCGCAACCCTGTAGAGAGCTGCCGTGGAAGGATTTGGGGGTCGATTTGGTGATGGAATGTACAGGCGCGTTTACCAGCAAATCCAAAGCAAACGTGCATTTGGAAAGCGGTGCGAAAAAGTGCTGATTTCCGCTCCCGGCGAAGCAGACGTCGATGCCACCGTTGTTTACGGTGTGAACGATGATGTCATTACCGACGACATGACCGTGATTTCCACGCTTCCTGCACCACCTAACTGCCTTGCGCCGGTGGCCAAAGTGCTGAGCGACAAATTAGGCATTGTCAAAGGCGTGATGACCACCATTCACGCCCCTGACCAACGACCAAACCGTTACCGACGTGCGCCACAGAAAGACTTGCGCCGTGCCCGCAGCGGCGTGGAAAACATGATTCCGACCAAAACCGGCGCGGCTAAAGCCGTAGGGGTTGGTGTTGCCCGAGTGAAAGGACGTTTGGACGGCTTGGCCATCCGCGTGCCGACCGTTAATGTTTCTTTGGTGGATTTGAGCTTTGAAGCCGCCCGTGAAACCAGTGCGGAGGAAATCAATTCGCTGCTGAAGGCTGCCTCGGAAGAAGGCCGTCTGAAAGGCGTTTTGCTTACAACACGCTGCCGCTGGTGTCTATGGACTTCAACCACACCACGCAGGCCAGTACATTTGATTCGACACTGACCAAAGTGGTGGATGGAAATATGGTCAAAGTGTTTGCTTGGTACGATAACGAATGGGGCTTCAGCTGCCAGATGTTGAATACCGCCCGCCGCATGTTCGGCTTGGAAGTCCGTCCGTTCAAAATAATTCCGCTATTGCGGATTGATTGAAAAAGGCCGTCTGAAAAACCTGTTTTGGGGTTTTCAGACGGCGCTTTGACTGCAAAAAGGTATATCAGCGTTTGACGCCGCTCAAACATGCCCAGCCTTCGTCGAAGATAGCGGGCTCAAGGTCGAACCATTGGCCGTAAATGCGCCCAATTCGTCTGCCCTGTTCTTCCAGCAGGCCGGAGAGGACGATGCGGTCACCGGTTTTGGTGCGGGCGGCGAGCATTTCGCCGAGCATGCGCAACGGATTGGCCAAAATGTTGGCAACGACGACATCGAATTGTCCGTCCGGCAGTTCGTCGGGCAGGTAGAACTTCGTTTCCACGCGGTTTTGCACGGCATTGTCGGTACCGGCCACGATCGCCTGCGGATCGATGTCTCACGCCGACGGTACGAGGCCGCGCCGAGTTTGAGGGCGGCAATCGTCAGGATGCCGGAACCGCAGCCGTAGTCCAGCACGCTCGCCGCCTTTCAGGTTGTTATCCAGCCATTGCAGGCACAGGCGGGTGGTGGGGTGGCTGCCCGTGCCGAAAAGCCAGACCGGGGTCGAGTTGCAGATTGACGGCGTTTGCATCGGGGCTTCGTGCCACGACGGGGTAATCCACAGGCGGTCGGAAATTTTAATCGGCTCGAATTGCGCCTGGGTCAGCCGTACCCAGTCCTGCTCGGGCAGTAATTCGATTTGATGGGCGGGAGGAGGGATTTCCACCCGCTTCGGCGGCAGCAGCCACGATGGCGGCCACATCGGCTTTTTCGTCAAATAATGCGAGTACTTTTGCTGTTGTGCCAGATTTGTTCGGACTCGATGCCGGGTTCGCCGTAAAAATGGCTTGTTCCCCATCGGTGCCCGCATAGGCATCTTCGATGGCGGCGGACAATGCGCCGTGTGCCATCAATGCGTCGGACAACGGTTCGGCAATCAGTTCGTTTACGATAAAGGTGGTTTGCTGGTAAGACATAAGGGGCTTTCGTTGGTCAGTTTTTGCGGTCGGATGGGGTTATTTTTAACGGAAAACGGCATAAGGCCGTCTGAAAACTAAAAATCGCCCCATGGGGTTTGCATCGCGGCGATGGCGGCCAGTGCGGCGGTTTTCCGGTGCGAAGTACGCGCCGCGAGGCTGACGGCTGGAAAACCTGCTTCTTGGGCGAGCCGTTCTTCCTCTTCGTCCAGCCGCCTTCAGGCCCCACCATGAAAAACGACACTGCGCGGCGGTGGCAGGCTGTTCAGACGGCAGCTCCGGTTCAGGCCCATCAGCAGGTTGGCTTCCGCATCCGGCAGGTTTTGCAGGGCACGGCGGAAGGGCGCAGCGGGCGCACGGCAGGGACGGTGTTACTGCTGCTTTGTTCGCAGGCGGAAATAACGATTTCCTGCCAACGGCTTACCCGTTTTTCCGCACGCTCCCCGCTCAGTTTGACTACGGAGCGCGCACTTTCGACGGGGATGATTTCGTTTACGCCCAACTCCACGCTTTTTTGCAGCGTAAAATCCATCCGTTCGCCAGAAGAAACGGCCTGTATCAGGGTAATATACAGCGGCGATTCGTTTTTCAGACAGCTTGATCGAACTGATTTCGGCCTCAGCGGCGCGTTTATCCAAGCTGTTTAAAACGGCGTGATAGGAAAGGCCGTCGCCGTTGAATAAAACGATTTCTTCGCCGATACGGCAACGCAAAACGTTCAGATGGCGCACCACATCGCCGGGCAGGGCGACAGCTTCGCCGACGTGCAGGGCGGCGGAAAGAAAGAAGCGGGGCATAACGGGTAAAAATAGGTTAATATCGCTGTGATTATACTACATACGCTGTTTGGCTATGCCTTGTTCATTGATAACCCCATAAAGTATAAATATTTTTAATATTTACTTTAAATTATGGCATTGAGAGGGTAAATATTTACTGCCGAACACTAGTGTCAAATTAGGCGGTATAGATTTTGCCCATGATAGCCACCAGCATCGGTATATAAAAATTTATATTTTTCAACAATGTATATTTATGGTGGCAATCTTCGGAGATGCATTTTAAAAATAAGGGAATATTCAAACTGAACAGGCAGTACATATGCTGGCTGCGAACCGGTCTGTATCACGTATGTTTGGGTGCATGGCTGTGTTTAGGAGTAAGACGTATGCATGCCCACGGATTTTTCGTGAGCGTTTATTCTAAGATAAGTTGAAAACCAAACAACGGGTTTAAGGAGTGAAAAAGTGTCGAACTTGCAGAGTAAAACGATTAACGGTTACGAAATTCGTTATATTTTTAAACAAAAATCATAAAGATAACGCTCATTTGGTTGTCTTGTTTAATGGCTACCGCCGTTGAGGGTTGGGATTTTGAAAACTCCATTAATTTCTTTTAAATGTAATATCTTGATGATTGATGATTTTTGAGAATTCTCAATCTTGTTATTTGGGAAGAAATGGGAAATTAAGTTTTTTCGGATGTTGTCAATGAATTGATTGTTGGAACTTTTAAATGACTTAGGGTTATCAAAATCCCAATGCACCCTAATCGGACCATCAAAAGGCGGATTTGCGGCCTTATATATCGGATTAAAATATGATTTTACCAATATTGTTGCACCGTCATTTGTCTGCCATATTGGCACTTTGGATGATAAATTATAATAAAAGTATAGCCACTCATGTAATGGGTGCAAACTATACTGATAGAACTGTTGAATTCTATGATAATTTGTTGCTTGATTTAATCGCAAAGGATAAGAAATCCTCAAGAAACATTTATGTTTTTGTCAGGAAAATGATCATTATTATTTGAATATGGCCAGAAAGCCGTAATACAGAGATTGAATGAAAAATATGATAACTTAAATGTATTTTTCACAGACTCCCCCTTATCTTTCCAACACGATCAAGTAGCGACATATTTCTTACAGGAAATTTTATCTGTTACCTAATTTATTAACGCAAAAATATTGCCGTTAAATTAAATGAGGGCTTACTCGACAATATGGGTTTTAATGTCTTGATTACCCCCAGCAATGAGACGGCAGGGTTTATTGAAAAAGCGTAAAAAGAAAATTTGCGGGCAAAAAGCAGTTCCCAGTAATGAATTACAAACCATAAAGGTTGAAAAATGATGTTTTATTTGTTGAGGATTGGCATACCTTAGAATTATGATGCTCTGATTACAGGAAGTTGCATAAGTATTTAGCTTTGGAAAATGTGAATGGTAATTTCGGCAGGAGTTTTTGTTGAGAACGGTTCCTAAAAAGACCAAAGCCGTGTTTTATATAGTAATGTTTTTTATGATTATACGGCTTCTGGTTTTTGCAACAATGGATTTTTCAAGGCATTAACCTGGCTCCGATCGGACCCGGCACTTACAGGTTGAAAAATTTCTATTTCTAATAATAAGGATTTGAGAGAATTTAATAATTTTAATTTAAAAAGGGTTGGACCAAGAATTAGAGATTAAAAGTATTAGCCGGGGTTTTGAATACAGATTGTTTAGTGTAACAAGGAAAAAGATAGACAGGTTTTTCTGACCAAGCGTCCTATTATAAACAAATTTATTAACCTCTATCGGTATTTCCATTTAGAAGACTATTGGGTTAAAGGGATTTTTAAATTTCATTTGGAAGGTGTTTTTATTGTTACCGGCGTGAACCTCTATAAATTACATGTTGGAAATTATTATCTGGTTTTTGCGTCATGAGGAAACTCAAAAATATATTCTTATGTGTTGGGTCAGGTTTTAAAACCCAATTTATCGATAGGCAATCCTTATGGTGGTTATGAGTCGTGCTATTTTTGCTTCCATGGGATTTGCCGGGGTTGATGTTGAAAATCTGCCGACAGGGCGGTATGAGGTATTTATTTCATTAAGTTATCAAAATGAAATCTTTACCGAGCAAAGTAAAACGGTATTTTAAAGCATTACAGAAGAAAATTGTTTCTTTCAAAGAAAAACAGCCCGAATGTTATGGCGTGCGCGTGTTCGCGGCGGCACAAAGGCCGTCTGAAAAGTTTTTGCCCCGCAGAAACCGGTGTTTCAGACGGCCTCATACAAACAAAAGGACAATGAGTGTTAGCACAACTGCAAAATCTGGTGCGGCATATCGCCGATACGGAGGTGATGCCGCGCTTTCTGAGTGTGGTGGCAGCGAAAAGCCCGACGGCAGCATTTTATCGGAAGCCGATTTGGCCGCGCAGGCCGCCTTTTGCCGACGGGTTGAGGCGGATTATCGACCGCCCCTATGCTGGGCGAGGAAATGAGCGAGCAGCGGCAGCGTGATTTGTGGCTGCATAATTACGAAGGATTGTGGGTGGTTGATCCCATCGACGGCACCACCAATTTTGTAAACGGCTTTCCGCATTTTTGCGTTATCGGTGGCCTTTTATGCGGCACGTCCGGCCTGGAGCTGGCCGTGATTTACGATCCTGTAGCCCGAGAATGTTTTTCCGCGTCGTCCGGCGGCGGCGCGTATCTTAATGGACGCAGGCTGCCGCTGGTTCGGCAGGGAAAAATTGCACCGCGCCTTGGCCGGTGTGGAAATCAAATATCTGCGTTCGGGTAAACTTTCCAGCCGCATGAACACGCTGTCTCCCGTTGTCAGCATACGCAGCATGGGCAGCAGCACTTTAGACTGGTGCTATCTTGCCGCCGGTCGGATGGATGTATATGTTCACGGTGGGCAGAAGTTATGGGATTATGCCGCCGGCGCGTTGATTTTTACCGAAGCGGGCGGCTGCCTGGCTACTTTGAAGGCGACGATTTTTTGAGTGGGGCGCATACTTTCCAGCGTTCAGTTATTGCCGCGGTCAGTCCCACTTTGTTTGAGCCGTGGCTGAAGTGGATACGCGACAACCAATAAGGATGGATACTGCCCAAAAGAAATCTGATTGCACCTCTGCGGCAAACCGCATATAATGCCCCCGCATCGGTCGGGATAATCCCTAACCGGTACGGTGTTTTCTCATGACGTTTTCCCCATAATGTATTTTGGCCGTTCATATCTTTTCCCTTGGATATGAGCGGCAATTTTTTATCTGCCTTCTACATCAGGCCGTCTGAAAACATGTTTCGCCCGTTATGGGGTAATCATCGGGACAAAATAGCCAATCCATAGACGGTGTTTTTCGGGTTGATACCGTAATTGTTTGAATTTATTTTCCCTTTAATAAAATGCCGTGATGCTCATTAGGCGGGAGGCGGGATAATTGCAGTTATGTCTATGTGTCAAATCAAAAATGTCGCGGTGAAAAAGTAGATAAGCCCCACAATTCCTATTTTAATTCATCAAATTCTATTATTACGTCTGGCATTTTATTCCTGTAAAAATATTTATTGATAAAAATCAATCAGGTGAATAAAAACCCATATAATCATAATACCGTTTAACGTTAAAAATATACCATTTATCTGAAAAACCTTATAATGACCCCATTACGAAAAAAAGAACGGCAGTATAGCCGATTTAAACTTTTATTTAAATATATAACAAACACTTGGGGGTAAATATGAAAAATTGTTCAACTTGTTGGCAGCGGAATGGCGTGCAGCCTTTGATCCGAAAAAGTATCGTGCTGCATGATTGCAATGATGTCAAAAGTCCATGCGAAATCATTACAGCATTTGAGTGAGGAAGAACGGGAAACTTTATTGAGTTTGTAACGCAGGCCGAAATTGCGCGTCAGACGGGACGTGATACTACTGCGGGCTGTGGCATTACTGTTGGAGAAGCTTTTGGCGCATCAGCACATGATGCAGGATATCGAATCAATCGTGTCGTCTTCTATTTAAGCAGACACCTGAGATTGTCGAATGTTATGAGAGGCCGTCTGAAAACCGATTTATCGGTTTTCAGACGGCCTTTTGCTGTTTGCAGATGAAGTAAGTTTAAATCCGCATCGGCATTACAATGTATTTGAAATTCGGATTGTTGGGAATGGTAAACAGGGTAGAGCGGTTGGCGTCGCCAAATGCAAGCTGCATGTCTTCGGCGTGTACGTTCCGCAATACGTCCATCAAGTAGTTGATGTTGAAGCCGACTTCCATTCGCCGCCCTGATAGGCGATTTCCAATTCTTCGCGTGCTTCTTCTTGTTCGTTGTTGCTGCATACCACGCTGAGCAGGCCGGGTTGCAGGTGCAGGCGTGCGCCACGGAATTTTTCGTTGGCCAAAATGGCGGCACGTTCGAGTGCGCCCAATAAATGGCTGCGGTTGAGCAGGAAGATTTTGTCGTTATCGAGCGGGATGACACGGTTGAAGTCGGGGAATTTGCCATCCACTACCTTGCTGACGATGACTGTACCGTTGCAGCGGAAACGGACTTGATTGTTCAGCAGTTCGACGCTGACTTGTTCGTTGGGCTGGTTGAGCAGTTTGAACAGTTCCAATACGGTTTTGCGCGGGAGGATGACTTCGGCTTTCGGCAGATCGGCTTCAATGGTGGCGGCAGAGTAGGCTAGCGGTGGCCGTCGGTCGCTACCAGACGGAGCTGGTCTCCTTCGGTCTGCATCAGCAGGCCGTTCAGATAATAGCGGATGTCTTGTACCGCCATGCTGTATTGGACTTGCGACAGCATACTTTTTGAGTGCTTCCTGTGTCAGAGAAAATGCCGAGCTGACTTCCTCGCCCACGCTCATCAGCGGGAAGTCTTCGGCAGGCAAGGTTTGCAGGGCGAAGCGCGATTTTCCGGCTTTCAGCGTCAGGCGGTTTTGCGCCCAATCCAAAGCAACTTGCGCTCCTTCGGGAAGTGCGCGCAGGATGTCTTGCAGTTTTTTGGCGTTGGTGGTGATGCGAAATCGCCCGCTTCGCTTTTCGGGCCGTCGGTGTTGATTTGAATTTCCAGTCGGTGGCCAAGATGTTGGTTTGACCGTGTATTTTCGAGCAGGACGTTGGATAGGATGGGGAGTGTGTGGCGACGTTCGACGATGCCGGTCACAGCCTGCAAAGGTTTGAGCAGGGCATCGCGGTCTGCTTGCAAAATCAGCATGTTATTTCCTTAAATTCGGTTAATTTTGAATGAGTAAAAGCAGTTTTTCATAGTCCCTGTGCCACTTCGGGGTCTTCTTGCCGCAGTTTGGCTACGGCCTTGATGCCGTGCATGACGGTGGTGTGGTCTCTACCGCCGAAGGCTTCTCCGATGGCGGGCAGGCTGAGGCTGGTCAGGTCTTTTGTCAGGCTCATGGCCACTTGGCGCGGTCGCGCGATATTGCGGGTACGTTTTGCCCAGCAACTCGCTGATTTTTGACCCGGTAGTGTTTGGCTACCGCATCGAGGATGAGTTCGGCGGTAATGACTTTGTAGGCACTGGCGACAATATCCCTGCAATGCTTCTGTAGCCAAGTCGATGTCGATTGGTTTTTTTGGAAGCGGCTGCTGGCTTCGACCCGTTTGAATGCGCCTTCCAGTTCGCGTACGTTGGAGCGGGATGTGTTTGGCGATGAAAAAGCGGCATCCTCGCGCAAGGTTACGCCGGCGGATTCGGCTTTTTCTGCAAAATGGCAACACGCATTTCAAATTCAGGCGGTTCGAGTTCGAGGGTTAGGCCCCAGGAAAACCGCGATTTCAGACGGTCGTCCATGTCTTCGATTTTGGCGGGAAGCACGTCGCAGGTTAGGATGAGTTGTTTTTCTCGGTATGGAAGTGGTTGTACAGATAGAAGAATTCTTCCATTGTACGGTCTTTTTCCTTTAATGAATTGGATGTCGTCGATAATCAGCAGGTCGTATTGTTTGTATTGCTGTTTGAAAGTGTCGTAATTGTTGGTGCGAAATGCGTTCATCAGGCCGCGTATGTATTCGTCGGCATGCATATAGCGCACTTTGGCTTTTCAGGGTTGTGTTGCAACAGGTCGTTGCCGATGGCTCTGTACCAAATGTTTTACCCAGGCCGGTGCTGCCGTAGAGGAAAAACGGGTTGTAACGGTCTCCCGGATTTTCTGCAATGGATTTGGCGGCGGCAGCGGCATGCGGTTGCCTTTTGCCTTCCACTAGGGTGGCAAAAAGTGTAGTCGGGAGACAGGTTGGTATGGGCATAATGCGCATCACGCTGCTCTTCAGTGCGGCCCGGGGTGGTTTTTGCGGCTTCGGGTTTGTGTTCCTGCTGCTCTTCCGCCGATTTTGCAGGCAGGTTTTTCAAGCGTTCGGCTAGAATGTCTTGCGCGCTTTGTTTGGGTTTCGCAGGTGATTTGGCCGGTTCCTCCATCGCTGCTGTAGGGCTTTCAGACGGCCTTTCTGGTGCGGATGTTGTTTCCTGCACTGTGTCGGTATTCTCGTCCGGAGCCATCGGATAGCTGATGCCGCGCCCCGCTTTAAATTGCAGTGCGGGCTGTTCCGGAGCCAGTTCTTTGAGGACGGTTTCGAATTTGGCGGCGAATTGGTTTTGCAGCATGTTGCTGGCAAACTGGTTCTTGCCATACACCACCCATACATCGTTTTCCTCGCCCCACGGTCAGCGGTGCAATCCAAGTATCAAACTGTTGCGGTGTCAGCATCTGATGCAGGCGGGCGAAGGCAAAGCGGCCAAAAATTCGGCAAGCGTCAAGGTGTCCATAGGGGAATCGTCGGAAAATCATTCAGATAGGCCGTGAGAAGAAGGTTCGGCCAAAGATTGCGGGATTATACAGAAAATCCATTATGCCCGCCATGTGCCGCCGATGGGGCCGAAACCTGGGCCGCAAACGGATATTCTGTTTAATTTCCTTATATTGATTGGACAAAAACAAGAATTTAGGTTGTAATCTGCCGTTTTCAATTTCATACCGATTTTTTAGGAATATCATGAAACGCACTTATCAACCTTCCGTAACCAAACGCAAACGCACCCACGGCTTTTTGGTGCGCTCCAAAACCCGCGGCAGTGCGTGCCGTATTGGCTGCGCGCCGTGCCAAAGGCCGTAAGCGTTTGGCCGTTTAATCCGAAGCCGTTTTGAAAGCTTCGGCAGCAGTACCGCTTGTTGAAAAACGGAAGAATTTTTCTTCCGTTTTTGCTTTAAGAAAAGCAATATAACTGCGCGTTACTGCAAATCTCTTATTCCGATGCCAATTCCGCCGGGCATGCGCGGCTTTGGTTTGGTGGTCGGTAAAAACAGCCAAACGTGCCCACGACCGCAATTATATGAAACGTGTGTTGCGCGACTGGTTTCGACGGCATAAGGCGCAGTTGCCGCCTCGGGATTTTGTAATACGGGTCCGCCGCCCCTTCGGGCGCGACGGTGCGGACGAAATACGGGCGCAGCTCCAGCGGCTGCCGTTGCAGAAATCGCGATTGCCAGTTGTTGCAATGGCTGATCAGTTTTACCAATACCGCATCAGCCCGATGATTCCGCCACGATGCCGCTATACTCCGACCTGTTCGCAATATGCTTTGGAAGCCGTACGCAAATATGGCGCATTCAAGGGGGCTGGCTGGCAGTCAAACGAATTGCCCGCTGCCATCTCTGGGGTGGCACGGACATGATCCGGTGCCTTTAAACCGATTCCCGTATCGGATTCGGCCTGCTTCCCGTCATGTTTCAGCCGTGCAAGGCAGGTTGGAGCGAAAAGCGCGGCAGAGTCGGATATTTTGTCCGCATATTTAAATGCAGTACGCGTTTGCGCGCGGAGTGCAAGAGATTTCAAATACCGGTGCGCTGTGAAACAGCCGCCTCAAATTTCTCAGACGGCCTCTCCTTCCGTCTGACGACACAGGAAAAACCGATGGACATCAAAAAGAATGACCGTGTTTTTGCTGTTTCCCTGTTGATACTGTTGGGATGGGAAAAATATTCTCAACCCCGCAGCCCGCGGTTTCAGCCGTGCAGCAGGCCGGACAGCAACAAGCCACCCCGACTATTCAGCTGAAAACCGGTTTTGAGTCCGGCTGTTCCGATTACGGTCAGCACGGATACCGTCAATGCAGTTATTGATGAAAAAGCGGTGATTTGCGCAGCCTGACCTTGCTGAAATACGATTCGGCAGAAGATCAGAGCAAACCTTTCACACTGTTTCACGATGGCAAGGACAGCATTTATGTCGCCCAATCCGACGTGGTGGATGCGTACGTCCGCAGCTCTGACACAAGGATTGAGTTTTCAAAGTGCGCAAAAGCAATACAGCCTTGAAGGCGACAAAGCCGAAGTCCGCCTGACCGCCAACACTGCCAACGGCATCCAGATCGACAAAATCTATACTTTTTACCCAAAGTGCAGCTATTTGGTCGGCATCCGTTTTGACGTGACCAACCGCAGCGGCAGCCCCATCCGAACCGACGGTTCCTACCGCATCGTCCGCGACGGCAAAGCGCCGGAAGGCCAAGGCTATTTCATGGCCAACTCACACGGGGCCGGTGTTGTACATGCCCCGCAGGGCGAATTCCAAAAAGTCTCATTCGGCGATTTGGATGAGGACTTCAAAGAAGGGCGCGAGCAGGCCGAATACGAGCGTAAAACGCAGTCCGGCTGGGTCGGTATCAGCCAGCACTACTTCTTCTCGTCTTGGATTTCTGCAACCGAAAGGCGGCCAAAGCGTGTGTGCCACCGATGCTTGCCGCATCGACATCAAACGCCGCAGCGACAACCTTTATTCCGCCGGCGTCATCGTTCCGCAACCCGAGCTGGCTAACGGCATGAAGCAGAGCTTCGGTATTTCCCCTGTACGCCGGTCCGCAAACCACTTCCGCACTCGGTAAAATCGCCGACCATTTGGAATTGATTAAAGACTACGGTACGCGTACATTGGCCTGCAACCGGCCTCTTCTGGCTGATGGACAAATTGCACGGCTTTTCACCGGCAACTGGGGTTGGGCAATCGTCCCGCTGACCATTATCGTCAAAATAGTCCTCTTCCCGCTGAACAACGCCGCCCTATAAATCCACTGGCGAAAATGCGCGCGGTCGCACCGAAGCTCGAGGCGCTGAAAAACAATACGGCGACGACCGTATGGCGATGCAGCAGGCCACGATGCAGATGTACCGCAGCGAAAAATCAATCCGCTGGGCGGCTGTCTGCCGATGTTGCTGCAAATCCCGATCTTTATCGGCCTTTATTGGGCGATATTCAGTTCGGTGGAATTGCGCCAGGCTCCGTGGCTGCTGGATTACTGATTTGTCTCGCCATGACCCGTGGTTCATCCTGCCCGTTCTGATGACGGCGACCATGTGGTTTCCAAACCACGCTGAACCCGCCGCCGACCGATCCGATGCAGGCCAAAATGATGAAGATTATGCCGTTTGTCTTCTCGTTTATGTTCTTCCCTTTTTCCTGCAGGCCTGGTGCTGTACTAGTGGTGAACAATCTGCTGACCATCGCGCAGCAATGGTATGTGAACCGCAGTACCGAACAGCAACGTAAAAAGGCGAAGTGGTGTCTTAACCCGGCATCTGAGAGTTGAGAGGCCGTCTGAAAACCTGAGCAAAGGTTTTTCAGACGGCCTTTTTATCAAGCGGAATAAGTGATGATGCAGAGATTAACTTGTTTCTCCGCAGCGTGGCTTCGTTTGATGTTAAAGAGGATGGTTCTGCAAGGTATCGCCAAACGGAATGAATTTGCCTCCTCTGCTGTTTGGGGATTTGCTGCTTTGCCTTGATTGTGCGTCATGATGATTGGCGGCGGGACAGGAGGCCGTCTGAAAGCGGCTGTTCGTGTTTTTCAATGCGCTTTGGGTTTTAAGTTTGAGCAATCAGAAACTCTCATGTTGGCTTGTGCCGGTCAAAGCCGTATCGCTGCCGTCGCCATGCGCGGCAAGCTGCCCGCGTTTCGCCAAACGGTACCAGCCGAAGAGGCGGTAGAGGCAGAATAGGGCGATGAAGGGCTGGCAGGCGGCGACCAGCAGATAACGCGGGTTGTCGAACGATATGGCCGCTTCGCCGCCGGACAGCCGCAGCAGGGCCCAGCCCCACTGCCACACCTGAAGCAAGGGAAAAGGCCAGCACGGCCAAGAGGCCGAGTGTGGCGAATACGCCGACGGGCATGGCTTTGCCGCGAGCCACGGAGCGGTCGAGCCTCAGCAGCATCAGCAGGCCGAGACCCGATGCACATACCATGCCGCCGTTGGCAACGACTTGGAGGCCGGAAAAACAATGTCGGGCGATACGGGCAGGCCGTCTGCGGGCAGTGCTTTTTCTGCCCCGAAGCGACGCTTTGCATCACGTTCAGTACGAAAGGTGTAAATCATAGTCGGCCAGTACAATCCATACCGGCAGTAGGGAAACGCATCATGTCTTTGCTCCGTCAAGGGCGGGCAGTGTAGCAAGCCCCTGCCTGATTAAGCATGGATTGAAAAACGGCAGGCAGGACGGGCGTGCGGTTGTTTTTCAGACGGCCTCCCGTTATGCCATGCCTCATGGGAGCGCAATTTTGTTACACTACCGCCCGACTTTTACCGGAAACCGATTCTTATGCTGACCTATACCCCGTCGGAGATGCGCGCGCGCGCCGCTCTACGCGCGAAAAACCGTGGATATTGCTGCTGCTGGCGTTTGCCTGGCTCTGGCCGGGCGTGTTTTCGCATGATTTGGCAGCCCGACGAAATTTGGTTTAACGAGGGCGGTAAACGGCGTGTTGTCGGGCGGCAGTTGGTTGCAGCCGCAAGTGCCGGGCAGGCAGGACGGCGGAATACCGTTTGTTTATGTTTGGCTGGCGGCGTGGTGCCGCCGGCTGCCGTCGCCTTGGCTGACGGATGCCTATTCGGCGATGCGGTTGGCCAGCGTAAGCTGCTTTACCGCCGTCGGCCTGACAGCCTGCGGCATGGCGGGTTTCCATCTGACAGGACGGCATCAGGGGCGCAGCGTGGTGCTGATACTGATAGGCTGTGCCGGACTGATAACCGGCGGCCACCTGCTCGGCGGCGCTTCGGTGCAGTTTGCCGCCGCGGGTTTGTGCCTGTACGGCTTGGCGGTGGCGCGCCGGCGGGCGATTTTTGCCGCGCTGTTGTTGGGCTGCGGCTGGGCGTTGCTGTCGGTGTCGGTCACGAGTTGGGCGGTTATGGCGGCATTGATGCTGGCCGCCCTGCCTGTTGCCGTTGTTTTCCCGTTTGGCGGAGCCGCCGTTTCGCCGTTTCGCTGGCTGCCGCCTTTGCTTTGGCCGTGCCTTTGGCCGCCGTGTATCCGCTGGCTTTATATCAGGTTTCGCCCGAGGCGTTTTCAGGGTGGCTGAACCATCACGTTTCTCGGTGTTTTTGGCGGTTTGGCAACTCCCGCCACCTTCAGCCTGCCTTATTATTTTGAAAAACCTGTTGTGGTTCGCCTTTCCCGCCCGGCGTTGGCGTTGTGGACTTTCAGCCGCCGCCGTTTTTAAGCGAAAGCTGGGGCGGGCCGACGGTGTTGTGGTTGGCGGCGGTGGGGCTGCTGTTGGCCGTCGCGCCGCAAACCCATGCCGACAATCTGATTCTGCTGCTGCCGCCGCTGGCCGTGCTCGGCGCGTGCCGTCTCGACAGCCTGAGCGCAGGCGCGGCGGCGTTTTTCAACTGGTTCGGCATTATGATTTTTCGGCCTGTTGGCGGTGTTCCTTTGGATTGGTTTTTCGGCGATGAATTTCGGCTGGCCGGCCAAACTGGCCGAACGGTCGGCTTATTTCAGCCCGTATTACACGCCCGAGTTTGATGTCGTGCCGATGCTGACTGCGCTGTTGTTCACGCCGTTGTGGCTGTGGGCGGTTACGCGCAAAAATGTGAAGGGCGGCAGGCGGTTACCAATTGGGCGGCAGGCATGACGCTGGTGTGGGCTTTGCTGATGACGCTGTTTTCGCCTTGGCTGGATGCGGCCAAAAGTTACCGCCCGGTGGTGGCGCGCGCATGGAAGCCGCCGCGCCTGTCGAATTACGCGAACGCCGTGCCTGCTTTCAGCACAGACGAAACGGCCGTCCCCTGCCCGCGTGTCGTGGCGCGAATACGGCAGCCTGCCCCGTCGAAGTCGCGAATCGGCTTGCGGCTACCGGCTGATACAGGCCAATGCCGATACGGTCGTGCCCGCAGGCTGGCGCGAGGTTTGGCAGGGCGGCAGGGCCGCGCAATAAAAACGAACGTTTCCTTTTGCTGCAACGTTTGTGAAGCGGATAAATAGATTGAATGGGCAGAAAGAGGCCGTCTGAAAACCGTTTTTCAGACGGCCTCTTTCCTTCAAACGTTTTATTCCGCTTATTTCACTTTGTCTTTCAATGCGCCGTAGCCGGCTGCGTCCATTTCTTCCAAAGGAATGAATTTCAAACTTGCGCCGTTGATGCAGTAGCGCAGGCCGCCTTTGTCTTTCGGGCCGTCGGCGAAGACGTGTCCCAAGTGCGAATCGGCGGCATGGCTGCGCACTTCGGTGCGGCGCATGTTGTAGCTGAAATCGTCGTGTTCGGTAACGGCGGAGGCATTAATCGGGCGGGTGAAGCTCGGCCAGCCGCAGCCGGAATCGAATTTGTCGGCAGAGCTGAACAGGGGTTCGCCGCTGACGATGTCCACATAAATGCCAGGTTTGAACAGATGGTCGTATTCGTGGCTGAAGGCGTATTCGGTCGCGCTGTTTTGGGTAACTTGGTATTGCTCTTCGGTCAGAATGCGTTTGAGTTCGGCAGCGCTGGGTTTTTTATACGTTGCCGCGTCGAAGCCTTTGCTTTGCGGGGCGGTCTTTGGTTTTGTCCCGGCAGCGGTTCGTCGGCTTTGCGGATGTCGATGTGGCAATAGCCGTTGGGGTTTTTAATCAGGTAGTCCTGATGGTATTCCTCGGCGTCGTAGAAGTTTTTCAGCGGCTCGTTTTCGACGACGAGGGGCTGTTGGTATTTTTGCTGTTCGCGTTTGAGCGCGGCGGCGATGACGGCTTTTTCGGCAGGGTCGGTGTAGTATACGCCGCTGCGGTATTGCGTGCCGATGTCGTTGCCCTTGTTTGTTGAGGCTGGTCGGGTCAACGACGCGGAAATAGTATTGCAGGATGTCGTCGAGGCTGAGTTTGTCGGCATCGTAGGTAACTTTGACGGTCTCGGCATGGCCCGTGTCGCGGTAGGACACGTCTTCGTAGCTCGGATTTTTCGTTTTGCCGTTGGCGTAGCCGGATACGGCGTCAACCACGCCGTCTATGCGTTGGAAATAGGCTTCCAAGCCCCAGAAGCAGCCGCCGGCAAGGTAGATGGTGCGCGTATTCATGATTGCTGAATCCTTTTTCTGTGTGTCGGGTTTGTAGAACGAGTTTTTCAGACGGCCTAAATCGGCATTGGGATCGCGGATTAAAGCCAATGCCTGCGCTTCGTTGATGCTGCCTTTGACGATGCGCTGCACGTCGCCGTCTTTGCCGATTAATGCCCACGAAGGGTAAACGCCGATATTCAGGCTTTGGGCGATGGTGCCGCCGTTGTCGGTAACGACGGGCAGCTTGGGATAGTTCAAACCGGCATACCATTTTTGAAAGTCGCCGTCTTTTTTCTCGTGCAAAAAGCCGGGGGAGGCGACGGTAATCAGGTTGGCGGAGCTGAACCGCTTATCCTGCGCCCATTTTTCGGTTTGCCCCAGTTCGGATAAACACAAAGGACACTCAGCTCGCCCAGAATTTAATCAGGGTCGGTTTGTCTTTTTTCAGGTAAACGCCGGCGGGGCGGCCTTGCGGCGTTTTCAGTTCGGACAACATTTTCGGCACGGATGCGGCCTCTGCGGGAACGGTGTGGGGCAGCAGGAAGGCTGCGCCGGCCACGGTCAGCACCCGTCAGCAGGGCGATTTTCCAACCCGATTTTTCCGGTTTTTCATCTTTCCTCCTTTTTGTTTACATTGCAACAGATGATGTTTAGACGGTGGCAGACGCCTAATCTACAGTCTTGCGCATAGTAAAAAGGCCGTCTGAAAAATAAATTTTCATCTTGTCAAAATTGCATTTTCAGACGGCCTGTCCATTGCAGTTACGGCGTAAAAGGCATACACTCGCTACATCCGACTACAACAACAGGAGAACCCTAAATGAAACAATTGGCCATGTACATCAACGGACGCTTTGAAAACGATTTCAACGGCGAATGGCGCGACGTATTGAACCCTTCCACTGAAGAGGCCATCGCCCGCGAACCCAAAGGCGGCAAGCAGACGTTGACCGCGCCGTAGCGGCGGCGCGTGCGGCGCAACCGGCATGGAGCGGCTGCCTGCGGTCGAACGCGGCGCGTATTTGCACAAAAATCGCCCAAGGCATACGCGAACGCGCCGACGAGCTGACCGACACCATCGTTGCCGAAGGCGGCAAAACCAAAGACTTGGCGCGCGTGGAAGTCATGTTCACCGCCGACTATCTCGATTACCAAGCCGAATGGGCGCGCCGCTACGAAGGCGAAATCATCCAAAAGCGACCGCCCGCGCGAAAACATTTTATTGTTCAAACGTCCGCTGGGCGTCGTGGCGAGGCATCCTGCCGTGGAACTTCCCCTTCTTCCTGATTGCCCGCAAAATGGGCCCTGCCTTTGGTAACGGGCAGCATCATCGTCGTCAAACCCAGCAGCGTGACCCCGATCAACTGCCACATTTTCGCCGAAATCGTCGATGCCGTGGGACCGCCCGCAGGCGTGTTCAACGTGGTGAACGGCCCCGGCGCGGAAATCGGCAATGCCTTGTCCGCCCATCCGCAAGTCGATATGGTCAGCCTGACCGGCTCCGTCGAAGCAGGCCGCCAAGTGATGGAAGCCGCTTCCGCCAACATCACCAAAGTTTCGTTGGAACTCGGCGGCAAAGCCCCTGCCATCGTTTTGAAAGACGCGGATTTGGACTTGGCGGTGAAATCCATCTTGGCTTCTCGCGTCGGCAACACCGGTCAAATCTGCAACTGCGCCGAGCGCGTCTATGTCCACAGCAGCCTGAAAGACGCGTTCATTGAAAAATGACCGCCGCCATGAAGGCGTACGCTACGGCAACCCTGCCGAAGCCGAAGCAGGCGCGCTGGAAATGGGCCCGCTGATTGAAGAGCGCGCCGTCAAAAGCCGTTGCCGAAAAAGTGGAACGCGCCGTCAAACAAGGTGCAACGCTGGTCTGCGGCGGCAAACGCGCCGAAGGACGCGGCTATTTCTTCGAGCCGACCCTGCTGACCGACACCGACAACAACATGGACATCATGAAGGAAGAAACCTTCGGCCCTGTCCTGCCTGTTTCCACTTTCGACACGCTCGACCAAGTCATCGCCTTGGCAAACGACTGCGAATTCGGTCTGACCAGCCCGTTTACACCACCAACCTGAACGAAGCTTTCACGTCACCCGCCGCCTGCAATTCAGCGAAACCCTACATCAACCGCGAAAACTTTGAAGCCATGCAGGGCTTCCACGCCGGTTGGAAAAATCCGGCATCGGCGGCGCGGACGGCAAACACGGTTTGAAGAATATCTGCAAACCCAAGTCGTTTATCTGAAACCAATGTTTGATAACGCCTTGATGGGTTGATATAAAAGGCCGTCTGAAAAACCGGAACAAGGTTTTTCAGACGGCCTCTTTATGTTCGCTTTACAGGCCGGCGCACAAACGGGCGACAATGTCGGCGGCACTGCCGGGGACGCACCTGCCCGCGCCCTGTCCCGCCCAAAACGGCGAAAAATCAGCAGCCGCGCCGTTCCGCTTCCGCCTTCAACGCACCCGCCGCCGCGCCCGCCAAGGGAAGGGCAGGGCGGATTCGTTCATCGGGCCGGCTTCGCGCATGAAACAGTTGACGATGCCGCGCGCCGCGCCGCCGCTGAACAGGTTGGTGACGGCGGTGTCTTCCGGCCGTGCGGATTGGATGGCCGCGCGGTGGGCGGGTTTGGTCAGGGCTTCGTCGGCCAGCAGGAAGGCCGTTCCCGCCTGAACCGCCGCCGCACCCAAATCCAAAAGCGGCGCGGACGGCATCGGCATCGGCAATCCCGCCCGCCGCAACGACGGGCAGGTTCACCGCCCGGCAGACGGCGGGCAGCAGGGCGAAAAGGCCGCTTTGGCAGGCGGGGTCGCGGTTTAAAAACCAGCCCCGGTGGCCGCCGGCCTCCCAGCCTTGGGCGATGACGACGTCCGCGCCGTTCGCCTCCAGCCACAAGGCCTCTTCCACCGTGGTCGCGCTCGCCCACACTTCGCGGCCAGCGGCTTTCACGCGCGAGCCGTCCGATGCGGGCAGGCCGAAATGGAAACTGGCCAGCCGGCGGGCGGAAGCGTTCCAGCAAAGCCAGTGTGTCCGCGTCAAACGGCTGCCTGCCGCCGTTGGCGAGAATATCGCCTTCCGACAGGCCGAGTTCGTCGAAATAGGGACGCAGCACGGCCAGCCAGGCGGCGCGTTGCGCCTCGTCCGCTTCGGGTGTGCGGTGGGCGAAGAAATTGAGGTTGTAGGGCAGGCCGCCGCCTTCGTCCCGCATCGTTTGCAAGGCCTGTTCGAGGGCGGGCGGGCCGTACATGGCGGCGGCCAGTGAACCCAGCGCGCCGGCCCGGCAGACCGCCAGCGGCAGCGCGGTATCGTGGGCGAAGGCCATCGGTGCCCGAATCAGCGGATGGCGCAGGGAGGCGAGGGATTGCGGACATGGTAAGTTTCTCCTTTTTCCGGTTTGTATGGTTGGAAGTCGAAAGAACGGTTACACGGGCAGGATGGGCTTCGACCAATCAATCCCCGTATGACCTGAAATGGCGGGTTGAGATTCATTTTGCCATGTATCTTGGTAAATTTAAATGAAACGCCCCCATCATTCCCTCGTAGGCGGGAATGAGAAGGTTGGGCATTCCTTATTTTGACTTGCCATATTCCTATGTGCGCCAGCCGCAACACAAGGGTGTAAGCATGGCATAAGGCCGTCTGAAAAGCCGTTTCCCGCTTTTCAGACGGCCTTTCTCCGCCCGAAATGGCTAAACGGCGGCAAATCCATTAAAATACGCCGCTTAATCCCTACACAAAAGAACATTATGGAAGCCGAGTAATCAACCAGCTCAACAATGCGTTAAACGATTTGGAAAAGCGCAGCGAAGACATCCCGCGTTTATATGGACTATCAGGGCAAGAAAGACCGATTGGAAGAAGTCATCGGCCTTTCCGAAGACCCTGAGCTGTGGAACGACCCCAAACGTGCCCAAGAAATCGGCAAAGAGCGCAAAATCCTCGAAGGCATTGTGTTGACGCTCGACAACATCGCGTCGGGCATCGAAGACAACCGCATGCTGATTGAAATGACCGTCGAAGAAAACGACGAAGAAGGTTTCGCCGCCGTGCAAGAAGACGTGGCGGGACTGGAAAAACAGATGGCGGATTTGGAGTTCAAACGGATGTTCAACCAGCCCGCCGACCCGAACAACTGCTTTATCGACATCACCGCAGGCGCGGGCGGTACGGAGGCGGAAGACTGGGCGGGCATGCTGTTCCGCATGTACAGCCGCTACGCCGAGCGCAAAGGCTTCAAAATCGACATCCTCGAAGAAGACGACGGCGAAATCGCGGGCATCAACCGCGCCACCATCCGTCTGGAAGGCGAATACGCCTACGGCCTCTGCGCACCGAAACCGGCGTTCACCGCCTGCGTGCGCTACTCGCCGTTTGATTCGAACAACAAACGCCACACCTCGTTTGCCTCCGTGTTCGTCTGTCCGAAATCGACGATTCCATCGAAATCGAAATCAACCCCGCCGATTTTGCGTATCGACACCTACCGCGCATCAGGGCGCGGGCGGTCAGCACATCAACAAAACCGACTCCGCCGTGCGCATCACCCACGAGCCGACTGGGATTGTGGTGCAATGTCAAAACGACCGTTCGCAACACGCCAACAAAGCCGCTGCGATGGAAAATGTTGAAATCAAACTGTATGAATTGGAAATGCGCAAACGCAATGAAGAGAAACAGGCGTTGGAAGAAGGCAAGTCCGATGTGGGTTGGGCAGCCAAAATCCGTTCGTACGTCTTGGACTCCTCACGCATCAAAGACTTGCGCACAGGCTACGAAGTCGGCAACACCAAAAGCCGTATTGGACGGCGATTTGGACGGCTTCATCGAAGCCAGCCTGAAACAGGGCGTGTAAATTTCAGGCCGTCTGAAAGCACCGCCGCTTTTCAGACGGCCTTCATCCCAAGAAAGGAAAAACCTTATGACTAAAACGCTCCCTCATCGCACTCGGACTCCTGGCCGCCGCGCCCCGCTGGCCGCCACCGCCGCCCCGCTCGACAGCAGCGACCAAGGCGAATACGTCCTGCTCGACAAAGACGAAAACCCCACGCCGATGCAGATGCAGTTCGTCCCTGAAGGGCAAACAGTGGATTATGAACGGCCGCGAAGGAGGAGGGCAGTGGCAGCCCGTCTCGCCAAGGCACGGGCGAATGCCGTTTGGTCGCATCCTCCGCAGGCGAAGTTTCCCGTTGGAAGAAAAACCTGCCCGACAGCTGGCAGCCGCATGACTTCGGCTGCAGCATCAACAAAAGCCTTTCGCCTTCTGCCGCGTAGACCACGCCACCGACCCCAACCGCAAAGGTTACTGGTGGTTTCGGCCTGGTGGACGGCGAAGTCGTACCGCTGCCGGTCAACCGCCTGTAAGGCTTGAAAACCGGAGAGGCCGTCTGAAAAACATTTTTCAGACGGCCTCGTGCTCACCTGATGAATATCCGCCTGCCCGAAGAATTTTTCCGCCCTGCAACCCGAAACGGAGGCGGGCGGCGACTGGAGCGTTTACCTGGTTTTGTGTCGAAAACGGTTCGCTCTACTGCGGCGTCAGCAGCCGCCCCGCCGAACGCTTTGCCGCCCATCTGGCCGGACGCGGCGCGCGCTACACCCGTATGCACAAACCGCTCGAAATGAGGCTGGCCGCCGACGGTTTGGACAGGGCGCAGGCGCAAAGGCTGGAGGTCGGCATCAAAAACTGCCCAAAACGCGCAAAACCGCCTTGTGGCGGCAAAAGCGTACCCTTGTGCCGTGCGGAAGGAGAGGGCGGTTGAAACTTTCAGACGGCCTTTTTGTCCTGCCGCCGATTCCCTGTTAAAAACCATTTATGAACAAAACCACTGCGTATCTTAGGCATAGACCCCGGCAGCCGCATCACCGGCTTTCGGCATCATCGACGTGGTCGGACGCGAGCATTTTTACGTTGCCTCCGGCTGCATCAAAACCATACCCGGCGACGAATTGGCCGGACGCATCGGTATCATCGTCGAAAATATCGGCGAAATCATCGCCTGCTACAAACCGCAGCAGGCGGCGGTGGAGCAGGTGTTCGTCAATGTGAACCCCTGCCGCCACCCCTGATGCTGGGCAGGCGCGCGGGGCGGCGGTGGCGGCCTTGGTGATGCGCGGCCTGCCGGTATACGAATACACCGCCCTGCAGGTCAAAACAGGCCGTGGTCGGGCAGGGCAAGGCGGCCAAGGAGCAGGTTCAGGATATGGTGGTGCGGATGCTGGGGCTGTCGGGCACGCCGCAGGCCGATGCCGCCGACAGGCTGGCCGTCGCCCCTGACCCACGCCCTGCGCAATCAGGGTTTGGCCGCGCGCCTGAACCCCGACGGCTTGCAGGTGAAGCGCAGCCGTTTCAATAATTCAGGCCGCGCCGACAGGGCAGACAAAGGCCGTCTGAAAGCCGGAAAAACGGTTTTCAGACGGCTTCAAAACCAGTCTTTTGTCCGATGCCGCCCTTTATATTTCCCGTGCCTTAAGCAAAGTGATGATTTCTTGTTGGGCGGCAATTTCCCTGTCTTTTCTGGGCGATGATTTCTTCTTGGTGGCGGACGGTCATTTTCAGTTTTTCAAGTTCGATGCGGCTTGAAGCATCAGAGCCGTAATAATTGGCACTGGTTTTGATCGTGCGTTTCGTTTAAAAAGAAGAAAAACGGTTTTTATCGTTATCGCTGACCAAATCCGACAGGTTGATGTTGAATATTTGTGCGATCTGATTGAGTTTTTCTAAATACAGTTTGGTTTCGCCGCGTTCGATTTTGGCATAGCCGTTATGGGACATGCCCAGTTTTTCCGCCATTTCTTCCTGCGTCCAATTCCGTACTTCGCGCATAATGCGGATTTTTCGTTCACGTTCATTTATCGTTTCCCTATACGGTTAATCATACCTATAAAACGGCGTTTTTCTGCCCGGACCGTTGCTGGCTTTGCCGGGCATCCCTAATGAAATAATGCTGATTTTAACATTATTTCATTTTCGGCCTGCCGGTTGCAAAGAACATTAAATCAATCGTTTTTCAATGCAGGCGGTCGGGATACTTTTGGGGAGTGGGCAATGAAAGCACTAAAATCATCCGTATCCGTACTGTCTCTTACTGTTGCTTTGCGGTTGCGCCGAGTTGTCGGGCACGCTGCAGCAGCTGAATGACTCATTAGGCGGCGTGAATGATGCCTTGTCGGGCAGAAGCCCCGCCCTACGTACTGCCTCTGCGGAGGCAATCAATGTGAGACCTGCGCAAATCTGTAGGGATTTCCGCGATAACGAGGCAAGGGCAAAGGCAAATTATCGCGGTAAAACGATAACGGTCAAGGCTAAGGCGGAAACCATAGTCGATCGCGGCGGTGTCGGTCTGAAAGCCGACAGGGGCTGATATTTTTATGCCGTTTCACAAAAATTCGGAACTGTATGATGTTCAGAAAGGGAAAACTTATACGGTTAGGGTGAAATCCTCGACATCGGCATAGCACTTTATGCACCTTGCCAGATTACTTTGACGCGCGGTTATATAAAATAGTCCCGTAGCCGGATATTATTTTTGCGGGCAAGTCCGGATATTGTCTGATAGGCCGTCTGAAAATGTTTTCAGACGGCCTTAACAGTATGTGGTTCTGCCGTTTTTCAGGCATTCGCGCTGTCTAAAACTTCCAGTATTTCATCGCCGAATTTGTCGATTTTTGGCCTCGCCCAGGCCGTAGATGCTGCGCAGGCCGTCCAAGCCGCGCGGCATTTTTCGACGATGTCGCGCGAGGGTTTTGTCGCCGCAGACCATGTGGGCGGGATTTCCTCCGTCCGCGCCCTTTCCTGCCGCCATTTCCGCAATGCCTGCCACAGCCTTTCTTCGCGTTCGGTGCGCAGCCATTCTTCCTTCGGTTTCTGTCCGGCGGTTTTGTCGCGCTTGAGCGGGCGCAGCATGACGGTGCAGCGGTTTTTCAGCACGTCGCGCGCCGCTTCGGTCAGCAGCAGGCGGTGGTGGTGTTGGGAATCGACTTGCAGCAGGCCGAGGCCTATGCTTTTGGCGGATGACGGCGCGCCAGTCTTTGTCGGTCAGGTCGGCGCCGATGCCGAAGGTGGAGAGTTCCTGATGGCGGTTGTCCCGTATCCAATCGTCGGCTTTGCCGCGCAGGACGTTGATGACGTAGCCGGCGGCGAAGCATTGGCCGACGCGGTAGATGCAGCTGAGGAGTTTTTGCACCAGCAGCGTGCCGTCGAAGCGGACGGGCGGGTGCAGGCAGTTATCGCAGTGGCCGCAGGGTTCGAGGTGTTCGCCGAAGTGGCGCAGCAGCATGACGCGGCGGCAGTCGGCGGTTTCGCACACCGCCAACATGGCATCGAGTTTTTGCAGTTCGATATTTTTTTGGAATTCGCCGCTTTGGCCTTCGAGGATGCGTTCGCGCAGGATGACCCAGTCGTTGAGGCCGTAGCACAGCCAGCTGACGGCGGGCAGGCCGTCCCGTCCGGCGCAGCCGCTTTCCTGATAGAAGTGCTCGATGCTCTGCGGCATGTCGAGGTGGGCGACGAAGCGGACGTCGGGTTTGTCGATGCCCATGCCGAAGGCGACGGTGGCGACGACGATGAGGGCCGTCTTCGTGGGTGAAGCGGTATTGCGCGGCTTCGCGCTGCCGCATGGTCATGCCGGCGTGGTAGGCCACGGCATCCAGGCCGTTTTCGCATAAGAAGGCGGCGGTGTCGTCCACTTTTTTGCGGCTCAGGCAGTAGACAATGCCGCTTTGTCCCGGCCAGTTTGCCCTTGGATAAACTGCAGAAAGCTGCTTTTTGCCGTTGTTTTTCCACAACCCTGATAATAGATGTTCGGGCGGTCGAAGCTGGCGACGAATTCGGGCGAGTTTTTCCGAGTTTGAGGTAGTGTTTGATGTCGGCGCGGGTTTCGGCGTCGGCGGTGGCGGTCAGGGCGATGCGGGGGACTTGCGGGTGAGCGGTCGGCCAACAGGCCGAGCTGGCGGTATTCGGGGACGGAAGTCGTGCCCCCATTGGCTGACGCAGTGCGCTTCGTCGATGGCGAACAGGCTGACGGCGGTGTGGTCGAGAAACGCAGGAAAACGTTCGCTAACCAGCCGTTCGGGCGAAACGTAGAGCAGTTTCAGACGGCCTGCGGCGATGTCGTCGGCGATTTGGCGCACGTCGTCGGGCGGCGTGCCGCCGTGTACCGCCGCGCAATGCACGCCCTGCCGCGCGCAGGGTTGGCCACTTGGTCGTTCATCAGCGCAATCAGCGGCGACACCACCACCGCCACGCCGCCGCGCATCAGGGCGGGAATCTGGTAACACAGCGATTTGCCCCCGCCCGTCGGGCATCAGCACCAACAGGCTGTTGCCGCCCGCTAGCGTTTCGACGATTTCCGCCTGCCGCCCGCGAAACGAGGGGTAGCCGAACACATCGTTCAGTATTTCAAGCGCGTACGGGGCAGTCATGGCGGAGTTTCCGTTTATCCGTTATAATGGGCGCGTTATTGTAAAGGCCGTCTGAAAGGATAGCAAATGAACACAAAACACCTCCTCCGTCCCGCCGCGCTGCTCCTGCCGCTGGTTATCTTGGCCGGCTGTCCGAGCGTCGGCAACGTGCCGCAGGCCGGCGGCGACTGGCACAACATGGGCGAGGCCAACAACGGCAACTTCATGCTGGCGGTAGACAAAAACAGCATCAAGCGCGACGGCCAGCTCGTTACCTTCCGCGACCGCAAAATCGTCGTCGATATGCAGGAAGAACGATTTATCAATGTGCCGCCTTACAAAACCGCCATCAACAACTGGGAAATCCACTGCGGCAACAAAACCTTCCGCCTGACGGCATCCACCCTCTACGACGATACGGGCAAAATCATCTCCGACGAGAAATACACCGCCGTCGATATCCGTCCGATGGCTATTCCGCCCAACTCCCTCACCGAAGAGCAGCGCAAAATCGTCTGCGCACACTAAACAGGAAACGACGACATGAAAAACGGATTACCTTATTTTTATTGGCCGCCGCCCTGCCCATGGCCGCAAGCGGCAACGGCGACGAATTGATGAGTGCGCAGGCCGCCTTCCGGCAGGCGCTTGCGCGCAAAAATTCCACCGATGCCAGCCCTGATACACCTCCAGCAGCGGCTCGCAGACGCACAGCGGCGCAAAGCTTCAGCGAAGCCGACGTTCAGGCCTACTCGCAAAAACTGGCCGAAGCGCAACAGCAGAAAAGCTGCCAACGACTCCGCCCTTGAAACAGGCGGGCGAACGGTTGAACGCCGCCTGGCAGGGCCGTGCACGGCAGCCGTTAAACCTTCGTTGAAAGGCCGTCTGAAAACCGCGTTCCGCCGACGAGGACGGCAATCGGCGTAGTTTGCCGTACCGCCGGTATCCGAACCGTGAGGCCGTCTGAAAAGCAAACTGTTTCCCGCAAAGGAAGCAGACTTTTCAGACGGCCTTGCCCGTTCCCGCTATAATCCGTGCGGCATACGGGTCGGACAGACAGTCGCCGCGTATCGCCGTAAGGCATACGGGAGGAAAGTCCGGGCTCCGCAGGGCGGAATGCCGGCTAACGGCCGGGCGCGGCAACGCGACGGAAAGTGGAACAGAAAGCAATACCGCCGATGGCCGCCTGCAAAAGGCGGCACAGGTAAGGGTGAAAAGGTGCGGTAAGAGCGCACCGTGCATTTGGTAACAGAGCGCAGCAGGCTAAACCCCATTCGGAGCAAGACCAAACAGAACGCGATGACGCGGCTCGCCGAGCGTTCGGGTAGGTTGCTGAGCACGTCAGCAATGATGCGCCTAGAGGAATGACTGTCCGCGACAGAACCCGGCTTACCGTCCGGCCCGTATGCCCCACCACCCAACCCTACAAAACGGAGCAAACATGGAACTCGTCTTTATCCGCCACGGCCAGAGCGAATGGAACGCAAAAACCTCTTCACCGGCTGGCGCGACGTCAAACTGAGCGAACAAGGGCATAGCCGAAAGCGCAGGCCGCAGGCCGCAAACTGAAAGAAAAAGGCTACCTGTTCGACATCGCCTTCACATCCGTCCTCACCCGCGCCATCAAAACCTGCAACATCGTTTTGGAAGAGTCCGACCAACTCTTCGTGCCGCAAATCAAAACCTGGCGGCTGAACGAACGCCACTACGGCCAACTGCAAGGGCTGGACAAAAACAGACCGCCGAAAAATACGGCGACGAACAAGTTCATGATCTGGCGGCGCAGCTACGACACCCTGCCGCCGCTGCTCGACCCGAAAGACCCGTTTCTCCGCGCACAACGACCGCCGTTACGCGCACCTGCCCGCCGATGTCGTTCCCCGACGGCGAAAACCTGAAAGTCACGCTCGAACGCGTACTGCCTTTCTGGGAAGACAAAATCGCCCCCGCCATTATCAGCGGCAAACGCGTACTGGTGGCCGCCCACGGCAACAGCCTGCGCGCCTTGGTGAAACACATCGAGGGCATTTCCGACGACGACATCATGGGCGTAGAAATCCCCACCGGCCAGCCGCTGGTGTATCAGTTGGATGACAACTTAAAAGTCTTGGAAAAATTCTACCTGTAACGCTGCCGGCGAATCCGGACAGACACAAAAAGGCCGTCTGACATTTCAGACGGCCTTTTCGACACTCTCATTTCTATAAACGATTTCCTGCAAACGGCATCAGCCGCCCATAAACCAGAATTTCAACGCCCACAATACGGCGACTATCCACACCATAGGCGGCACGTCTTTGACGCGGTTGCACAAAGTTTGATCACGGCGTAGCTGATGAAACCAAATGCGATGCCGTCGGCAATCGAGTAAGTGAACGGCATGAACACGATGGTCAGGAAAGCGGGAGCGGCTTCGGTCATGTCGTCCCAGTCGATTTCGCGCGCGCTGCGCAGCATTTGTGCGCCGACGTAGAGCAGCGCCGGCGCGGTGGCGAAGCCGGGGATACTCTGCACCAGCGGCGAGAAAATCAGACACGCCAGCATCAATACGCCGACGGTTACGGCGGTCAGTCCCGTGCGGTACCGCCTGCGGACACGCCCGCCGCGCTTTCGACATACGGCGTAGTTGAAGACGTACCCAGTGCGGCACCGGCGACAATCGCGGTCGAGTCGGCGAACAAGGCGCGTTTCAGGCGGGGCAGTTTGCCGTCTTCCAGCAGACCTGCGCGGTGGGAAACGCCGACCAGCGTGCCGGTGGAGTCAAACAAATCAACCAGGGAAAAAGACGAAAATCACGCTGACCATGCTGAGTTTAAAGAGACCGTTGAAATCCATCTGCATGAAAGTCGGCGCGATGCTCAGAATTTCGCCGACCACGCCTTTAAAATCGCTCAAGCCCAGCGGGGTGGAAATGGCTGTGATTGCCAGAATGGTCAGGATAATCGCCCTTTGACGCGGAAATGCCCCAAAGCCACCACCATGGCGAAGCCTGCCAATACCAAGAGTGCGGCAGGGTTGATGGATGTCGCCCAGCTTCACCAAAGTTGCTTGCTGGCAACGATAATGCCGGAACCTTTGAGCGCAATCAGCGAAAAAACAGCCCGATACCGGCGGCAATCGACATTTCAAACCCATAGGCAGCGCGTTCACCAACATTTCGCGCACTTTGAAAAAGCTGAATAAAATGAAAATAATGCCGGAAACGAATACCGCGCCCAAAAGCCACCTGCCAGGGCACGCCCATGCCTCTGACGACGGCGAAAGTAAAGTAGGCGTTCAAACCCATGCCCGGCGCGAGGCGCAATCGGATAGTTGCCGACGAAGCCCATCACGAAGCAGCCGATGGCGGAAGCGATGCAGGGTGGCGACGAATACCGCGCCCATGTCCATGCCCGTTTCGCCGAGAATCAGCGGATTGACGATGATGATGTAGCACATGGCGAGGAAGGTGGTCAGCCCGCCACCAGCTCCGTGCGCACATTCGTGCCGGCGGCGGACAGGCCGAACAGACGGTCAGACAGACTGGGAGTTTGTTTATCCATGATTGAAATGTGAAGTTAAGTAAAGCAGGCATTATACCCGAATTGTCTCACAAATCAGGCCGTCTGAAAGCATAGAATATTTTTCAGACGGCCTCTCCCGCGTTTTTCCAGCATCAGGACAAACTGCGCCAATTCCTGCGGCAGTTCGGCCTTCAAGTGCAGCAGTTCGCCTGTCAGCGGGTGGTCGAGGTGCAGCTCGGCGGCGTGCAGGAACATCCGTTTCAAACCGAGTTTCTGGAGCCGTTTGTTGACTTGGTAGTCGCCGTAGCGTTCGTCGCCGGCGATGGGGCAGTGCTGCGATTGGAGGTGGACGCGGATTTGGTGGGTGCGGCTGGTTTTTCAGGGTGGCTTGCACGAGGGTTAGGTGCGAGAGGCCGACTTGGTGCAGGAGGCCGTCTGAAAAACAGTTCAACACACGGAAAAACGGTATGCGCAGATTGCCCGTCTTCGCTGACGCGCTACCATTTTTCGCCTTGTGCGCCGGTGTATTTGAACAGGGGCAGTTTGACGTGGAAGCTGTCGTTCGGCAGTTTGCCTACGCCCAGCGCGAGTAGATTTTTTGGGGTGGTCGTTGCGGATGGCTTCGTGCAGTTTGACGAGCGCGCTGCGTTTTTGGCGATCATCAAGAGGCCGCTGGTGTCTTTGTCGAGGCGGTGGACGAGTTCGAGATAGCGGGCTTCGGGGCGGGCGCGGCGGATTTGTTCGATAACGCCGAAGCTCACGCCGCTGCCGCCGTGGACGGCGGTGCCTGCGGGTTTGTCGATGACGAGCAACGCGTCGTCTTCGTAAACGATGTCGAATTCGCGCGCGGGGGCGGCTTGGGTGCGGTTTTCAGACGGCCTCTGCTTTTTCGGCGGTGCGTACGGGCGGGATGCGGAGCAGGTCGCCCGCCTGAATGCGGCTGTCGGGCTTGCAGCGTTTTTGTTCAGGCGCACTTCGCCGGCGCGGATAATGCGGTGGATGTGGCTCTTGGGTACGCCTTTGAGGATTTTTATCAGATAGTTGTCAAGGCGTTGGCCCGCCGCCTCGTCGTCGATGCGGAAGAAACTTGCGGAGTCTTTGCTTATCGGCTGCATTTTTCTCTATAATCTGCGCGTTTTGTCCCCTGTGGGGCAAAAGCATATTGAAAAAGAGATTCTATATTAAAAACGTACTCTGCAAAGCATTTCCTTCCGTCTGCGAAAGCCCGCGGCGGAAGACCGTAATCAAGTTTGAATGGAACTGCCGAACCGTTTTGGCATAAGACGACAGGGCTTTTGCCGCGCCGACAAAACAGACCACAACAGGCAAACGATAATAAGAAGATGTCGGCTGTCATTTTTAAGCCCGGAGTGTCCGCCTCAAAAAGCGCACGCGGGTGCCGCCGGAAAACTCCGGCGTATGTTCTTCAATACCTTCTTTATCCGCTTAACCGACCGCACGCGACCGCCTGACGCGGCATGCAGTATTGCGGTGTGAAATTCGAAAACTGATTACACGCTTCGTGAGTGCTAACGGGGTGTCCGGGGCCGTCTGAAAGGCCGCCGTCCGCCCGAGAGGTTATCATGAAACGTATGTTGTTTAACGCCACGCAGGCAGAAGAACTGCGCGTGGCCATTGTGAACGGGCAAAACCTGCTCGACCTCGACATTGAAACGCTGGGCAAAGAACAGCGCAAAGGCAATATCTACAAAGGTGTCATCACCCGCATCGAGCCGTCGCTGGGCGTGTTTCGTCGATTACGGAACCGACCGGCACGGCTTTTGCCGTTTAAAGAAGTATCCCGCTCTATTTTCCAGGACTACGAAGGCGGCCGCGCCCGCATTCAGGAAGTGCTCAAAGAAGGCATGCAGGTCATCGTCCAAGTGGAAAAAAAGACGAACGCGGCAACAAAGGCGCGGCGCTGACCACCTTCATCAGCCTGGCCGGACGCTGCTTGGTATTGATGCCGAACAACCCGCGCGGCGGCGGCGTGTCCCGCCGTATCGAAGGCGAGGATCGGCAGGAGCTGAAAGACGCGATGGCCGAGCTGGATGTTCCCGCCGGCATGAGCCTCGATTGCCCGCACCGCCGGCATCGGCCGCAGCGTGGAAGAATTGCAATGGGATTTCGACTACCTGCTGAAACTTTGGCGCGCCATCGAAGAAGCGGGCGAAGCCCATCGCGAACCCCTACCTGCTTTTCATGGAAAGCTCGCTGCTCATCCGCGCCATCCGCGACTATTTCCGTCCGACATCGGCGAAATTTTGGTGGACAACGAAGAGTCCATGCGGAAATTTCCGAATTCATGTCGTATGTGATGCCGAACAACGTGGGCCGTCTGAAACTCTATCAAGACCACACGCCGCTATTCTCCCGCTTCCGAAATCGAGCACCAAATCGAAAGCGCGTTTCACGCAGCGTCAGCCTGCCTTCCGGCGGCGCGATTGTGATCGACCACACCGAAGCCCTGGTTTCCATCGACGTCAACTCTGCGCGTGCCACACGCGGCTCGGATATTGAAGACACCGCGTTCAAAACCAATATGGAAGCCGCCGAAGAGGTTGCCCGCCAAATGCGCCTGCGCGACTTGGGCGTTTGGTCGTCATCGACTTCATCGACATGGAAAATCCCAAGCACCAGCGCGATGTCGAAAACGTCCTGCGCGACGCGCTCAAAAAGACCGCGCCCGCGTGCAAATGGGCAAACTCTCCCCGCTTCGGCCTCTTGGAATTGAGCCGCCAACGCCTGAAACCCGCCTTTGGGCGAAAGCAGCCACGTCGCCTGCCCGCGCTGCGCCGGTACCGGCGTCATCCGCGGCATTGAATCTACCGCCCTGCACGTTTTGCGCATCATTCAAGAAGAAGCAATGAAAGACAATACCGGCGAAGTGCACGCACAAGTGCCTGTCGATGTTGCCACCTTCCTGCTGAACGAAAAACGCGCCGAGCTGTTTGCGATGGAAGAGCGTTTGGACACGTCAACGTCGTCCTGATTCCGAATATCCACTTGGAAAATCCGCACTACGAAATCAACCGCATCCGCAGCGACGATGTGGAAGGGACGGTGCGCCGAGCTACAAACGCGTCGCCGAGCCCGAGCAAGATGAAGCAGACCAAACCGTTCGGCAACGAACAGCGAAAACCCGCCCGCCGCCTGAACCTGCCGTCAAAGGCGTGCGCCAAACGCAGCACGCCGACCGTGTCCGGCGAACGCCAAGCATCGGTTGGTGGGACAAATTCAAAGCCTGGTTCAAAAGGCCCTGTTCGGCGGCGGCACGATGGAGCAGCCGCAGGAAGAAAGCCGCAAACAATCCTCAGGCAATTCCGCCATTCCTCATCCCGCAGGCGCGGTAACCGGCGCGGTGCCGGCAGAAGCGCGGGCGGGGAAATGCGCACAATGCCTCGCGCAGCGATGCGGCGGATGCGGAAGAAACCAAAACCGACAACGCCAAAACCGACGGCCGCCGCAGCAACGAGCCGACGCGGTGCGGACAGCCGAAAGCTGACAGCGCAAACGCGGAAGGCCGCAACGCGAAGGCCGCAACGGCAACCGCCGCCGCAACGACCAGTACCGCAGCCGTTCCAATGGCCGAACAGGCGGACGCGCACCGGCGGAAGAAACCGTTATTGCCGCACCTGTTGCCGCCCTGCCCGAAGTTCAAACGGAAAAACGCGAAAGCCGCGACAACCGCCGCCGCGAATGCAGCGAAACGCCAACGAAGCCGCAGAAGCCGCCGCGGTTGAAACCGTAAGCCGCTGTGGCAGCCGAGCAGCCTGCCGTTGCCGAACCCGCAGAGAAAAACGCGGCGGACGCAATCAGGAGCGGGCGACCGCAATCCCGCGCGACCGCAACGGCAACCGCCGCAGCGACAAGAAACGCAATATTCCGTCAGCCGCCAAAATCGAGCAGTATCTGATGATTGACGAGGCTGCAGACAAAGTCCTTGCCGCTGTCGCGCACGTTTTTCAGCGAAACCCGTCCGGCAGACAGTCAGCCGCAAAACGGCAACGATAAACCGCTGATCATCACCGTGCCTTGCCGCAGGATGAGGGCGGAAGAAACCGTTTCCATTGTGGCGCAGCCCGCAAACGCCGAAGCGGACATGATTGCCGACAGCAGTGCCAAAGTGCTTGCCGCCGTGGCGCAGATTATGGATACGGCCGAAACCGTGCTCTTCTGCGGAAACCGAAACCGCCGAACCTGTCGGAGAAAAACCGTGCCGGTTGGGCAGCCTGACGAGCCCTGTTGCCGTGGAAGCCGAACCGTCGGCCGTGCCGGCTCCGCTGTTCGCGGCTGCCGCGTTTTGAACCGTCCGCGCGCGTCCGGCCTGATATTGGTTCAAACCCGTCCGGAAGCCTTAGCGCCGCCGTTGCCGCCGTTCAACCCGAACAGCCGCAGGGCAAACGCCGCGCAGATTTGCCGAAACCCGTTGAAACCGAGCAGCTGCCGCACCGCTGGAACGAGGTGGAAACCCGCCGCGTTTAGCCATATGCCGTAAGTGCAGGCCAGTCTGAAAACAGGTTTCGTGTTTTCAGACGGCCTGTTTCCGTTTCAGCCTTTCGGCTTATGTTTTTTAAATTGCAGTCCGAAAAAAAACTGAATGACGGCGCGGAGGTGCCGTTGCAGAAGGCCTCCGTCCCGCCGCGGCGATTTTGCCGTCCGTCCGACGGACAAGGCGGAAAAACGCGAGCTTGCCGGATATTCCGTTATACAATCAGTTCTATAGTGGATTAAATCAGGACAAGGCGGAGGCCGCAGACGGTACAAATAGTACGGCAAGGCGAGCCAACGCGTGCGGTTTAAATCCATCACTATATTTTCAAACGGCCTTTTGCCGCAAGCCGATGCCGGCCAATCCAACCAAAAGGAGTTCCGTATGACCCTGATCTTCAATTCCGACGGTTTTCCCGTTTATTTCGAACAAGCCCCGACCATCATGGTTCGCGACCCACTGGCCGAATTCCTCGGTGCGGCCGAACACGGCCCTGATGACTTACCGTTACGTTGATGCCGTGCGGCTGGCCGGGCATTCCTGCCCCACGGTGGCCAGTGCACCTGATGGTTTGCCGGGGCTTGAAGGCGTGTACGGCGACGATGTGCCCGAACGCGGCGGTATCGAGGTTCGGATGCGCGACGGACGGGACGAAGGCACGACCGGCGTTGTCGCCTCCGTCGCCACCCTGCTGACCGGTGCGGCACGCAGAGCAGAGGCTTCGGCGGCATCGGGATGAACCGCCGTTTTTGCCCGCCGCGACCTGTTGGCTTTCAGCGGCAATATCGACGGCACGCTCGCCCTGCGCCGCCGAGATACCGGCGCGACGGCGGAAATCGACTATCACGCCCAACGCGTCCCGTTTGCTCCCGCAGATGGCCGAAGTGATGCCCAAAGCCGTGTCGGGTACGGCCTCGGACGAAAGAATTACGGCTGTTTAAAGAGCTTTTGGCAGGAACGCACCCGCACCATTTTGGTCGATCATGCGGATGATGACGGGTTGATTGAAATCCGTTTGAAATAAGGTTCATCCGCCAAACGGCATCATGCCGCCAAAGAAAAAAACGCCCGGAAGGTTTGCGGGCGTTTTGCGGGAGGAAGTGGGTTTTTCAGCGCGGCAGGGCGGGCGGAAGTATTCATGTTTCGCATCAATTCGTTCCGTTGTTTTTCAGACGGCCTTATCTGTTTTGATTACGGCTGCGGGCGGCGTGAGGCTTTTCGTCGTCGGGATTGTCGCCGCAGACGCGCACTGTTGCGGACGAGAACGGCAATCGGGCGGTGACGGGTTGGCGGACGGGCAGCCGCAACGGCGGCAGCCAGCAGAGGTTGCCGGACGGTCGGAACGGATCGTCGAAACGGCGGTATTGTCTGCTTTCATAAGCCTTCCTTTCGGCTCTTTATTTCGTGCTCAGGCGGATTTGCCAGAAACAGCCGGAAGATAATATCCCCGCCCGTGCCGTGCCTTCAAGAAAAACGGTTGGAAACTGATTTATCGCAAAAGGCATATAAAGTATCTGGCGCCAATCGGGACAGGCCTGCCCGAGGCAGATACAGGCCGTCTGAAAACCTTTTTGTTTCGACAAATGAAAATTTTACGGATAAACAGATACGTTTTGGCGAGCCTGCGGAAGAGTTTAGTGATACTCAGGACTTGTTTGGAGAAGCGTTTGATGAATGGCGGATTAGCAATACGGATTACAACAGCCCCGAACAAGTGTTGGCCGAAGCCCTATTATTCCGTAAAGTTGTGATTATTACCCGCCTCATCTGCAATACCCGCTTTACCGCACCAAGCCTGACAGCGATTTTTCTCCGTCCTGATTTCGATTTGTGGAGACAGGGCTGCGGCTTTACTTTGGATGAAGACTGTTTTGTATTGTGCAAATATGGTGGATTAACTTTAAACCAGTACGGCGTTGTCTCGCCTTGCCGTACTATCTGTACTGATCTGCGGCTTCGTCGCCTTGTCCTGATTTAAATTTAATCCACTATAGCTTCCGATTCTTTTCAGACGGCCTCAAACATTTTTACACCATGATCTACCACCGCATCGCTGTAAACGTGCCGCTTTCAGACGGCCTTTTGACTTATTCCATTTCGAGCCGCTGCCGCAGGGAACGCGGGTGCTTAGTGCCTTTCCGCAACAAGACCGTGGTCAGGATTGTGTGAAACGGATATTGCGCCCGATATGGATGCAGCGCGGATTTTTCGAGCGTTCAGACGACCTTTTCAGACGAGAAACCGCCGCTGCCCGAAAGCTGGCGTGATTTGTTGGCGTTTACGTCGCGTTATTACCACTATCCGACCGGGGCAGGCGGTGTTTGCCGCGCTGCCGCAGGGTTTGAAAGAAACGCGCGCGGTGGAAATGCCGCAGCCGCCGTTGTTTTACGCGCTGAACGAAGCGGGCAGGGCGCAAACGCCGCCGCCGGCGCGGTTTCTAACAAAAAGCGGCTTTTGTGGGACGCGTTGCTGTCGGGCGGGAATGACGATGGCGGCGTTGAAGCAGGTGAACGCGCAGGCGGCGAAATTAATCGAAGATTGGGCGGAACAGGGTTGGATTGAAACGACGGAAGCGGCGAAGCCCGTGTCAATGGGCAGGTCGCCTCTGAATTTCGATCAACGCCAAACAGCAGACAGGCTTCCGATGAAATTCAGACGGCCTTTCGGCAGATTTCAGCCGTTTTCTGCTGTACGGCATCACCGGCAGCAGCAAGACCGAGGTGTATTTTCGATGCGATGGCGAAAGTGTTGGCGCAGGGGACGGCAGGTGTTGTTTCTGTTGCCCGAGATCAACCTCACGCCGCAGCTTTTTGAGCGGGTGGAAAACCGTTTGCCGACGTGCCGACCGCCGTGTTGCACAGCCAGATGGCGGCAGGCAGGCGCACGCAGGATTATCTGCGCGCGATGTTGGGGCAGGCGCAGCTGGTGATCGGCACGCGGCTGGCGGTGTTCACGCCGATGGATGATGTCGGGCTGATTGTGGTCGATGAGGAACACGACGGCTCGTTCAAACAAGACAACAGGTGCGCTACCACGCCCGCGATTTGGCGGTGTGGCGGGCGAAGCAGAGCAGTTGCCCCGTCGTGCTGGGCAGCGCCACGCCCAGCTTGGAGAGCTGGCACAAGGCGCAAAGCGGCGCGTACCGCCTGCTAGCAACTGACCGAGCGCGCCCATGCCGCCGCGCAACTGCCGCAGGTGGACATCCTCAACGTGGGTCGTCTGAAACTCGACAACGGCTTCTCGCCGCAAGCCTTGCAGCTTTTGAAACAGAACTTTTGAAGCGGGCGGCATGTCGCTGGTGTACCTCAACCGGCGCGGTTTCGCGCCCGCGCTGTTTTGCGGCGACTGCGGCCATACCTTCGGCTGTCCGAACTGCTCCGCCAAAATGGTGCTGCACCAACGCGCCCGTCCAACTGCGCTGCCACCACTGCGACCACCGCAACCCATTCCCGTTCAAATGCCCCGACTGCGGCAGCCAAGACCCTGACCGCCGTCGGCCACGGCACGCAGCGCGTCGAAGAAACCCTGCGCGCCTTCCTGCCCAAGGCTGCCGTCGTCCGTGTCGACAGGGACAGCACCGCGCACAAAAACGACTGGGCGGATTTGTACCGCCGCATCGCCGACAACGAAATCGACATTTTGGTCGGCACCCAGATGCTCGCCAAAGGCCATGATTTCGCGCGGCTCAACCTTGTTATCGTGTTGAACGCCGACGGCAGCCTGTACAGCGCGGACTTTCGCGCGCCGGAAAGGCTGTTTGCCGAGCTGATGCAGGTGTCCGGCAGGGCGGGGCGCGCCGACAAACCCGGCAAAGTATTGATACAAACCCAACTGCCCGAACATCCCGTCTTCGCCGCCGTCAAAGCGCAGGACTACGCCGTGTTTGCCGAAAACGAATTGAACGAGCGGCAAATGTTCGCCATGCCGCCTTTCGGTTTCCAGACCGCCGTCCGCGCCGACGCGCCGCGCGTTGCCGATGCGATGGAATTTCTCAACGCCGCCAAAGAAACCCTTGCCCCGCTTTTGCCCGAAAGTGTCTCCCAATTCGGCGCCGCCCCCATGCTGATGGTGCGCCTCGCCGAACGCGAACGCGCGCAAATCTTCCTCGAATCGACGTCCCGACAGGATTTGCACCGCGCCGTGAGTTTGTGGGTGCAGGTGTTGCAGCAAAACCGCGACGGCAAAATCAGATGGTCGGTGGATGTGGATACACAAGAATCGTGAGGGTTTGAAGAAGGCAGAGGCCGTCTGAAAGGGTGTTTTCAGACGGCCTCTGTTTTCATACCGAGTTATTTCGCCAGTTCTTCGTCGATTTGACGGTAAAGCTCGGTAAGTCGGGTTCGCCGACGAAGGTTTTTCAGGACTTCGCCTTTTTGTTGATGAGGACGGAAAGTCGGGTAAACCTGCGTGCCGAAAAGGCCGTGGCGGCAGTTTTCCCGCCGTCGTGAGGCGACAGTGAAGTTCATGCCTTTTTCGGCGGCGTAGGTTTTGTACGGCGGGGAGGGGTCGAAGGGCAGGGAGATGCCGATGACTTGGAAGTCCGGCGCGATTGGTAGTCGTGCGCCATTTTGATGACCAGGGGCATTTCTTTTGCGACGCAGCTGGGCAGGAGGGATACCAGAAATTGATGAAGCTGACTTTTGCCGTTCAGGGTGCCGTTGTTTACGGGGCGGCCGTCGAGGCTGGTTAGGGAAAAAGCTGGGGCAGCCGGTTTGGCGGGTATCAGGACGAAGGCCAGCAGGCCGGCGATGAGGAGCAGCTGCGGCGACAGGGATGAGTTTTTTCATGGTTGGCGGTTTTGCAGTTGTTGCAGGAGGTTGTAAACGTCGGGCGGGAAGCAGGTGCCGCGGTAGCGTCTGAAACAGGGACGACGGTGATGTCGGCCTGAACGGCAGTTTTGCCGTTATGCGCCAGGGTTGCGGTTTGGCGGATGACGGTGCGCTCGGTTCAGTGTGCGGATGCTGCTGCGGATGAGGAGGGTGTCGCCTTCGGCGGCGGGCGCAGGTAGCGGATGTCGGCACGGGCGACAAGGATGGAAATGCCGCCAAGCCGGCGAGCAGGTTGTGCCGTTCGAAAAATGCCAGCGCGCTTCTTCGGGAATTCGAGGTAGCGCGCGTTGTCTGACGTGGCCGTATCCGTCGAGGTGGTAGTTGCGGATGCGGATTGCGGTGTCGCTCATTTTCAGTCTAAATCCAGCGGTTGGAAGGCTTCGCGTGCGAGGCGGTTCGGCGGTGAGGTCGGTAACGACCGTGGCGGTGCGGATGTCGAACCATTCGGCGAAGATGTCGGGGTGGAGGTCGGGCCACAGGCTGTCGTCTTCGCACCAGTCGGCCAGTTCGGCGGCGAAGATTTCTTCGACGCGGCCTTCGATGCTGTCCCAGATTTCGTCTGTGTTGTCGCAGGGGTCGGTGAGGTAGGCGTTGGCATCGTCTTGCAGGTCTTCGAGGGTGAAGTCGGAAAGGTCGGTGCCTATGCTGTGCCAGCCAGTGCCAGAAGGTTCGCGGGGAATCAGCAGGAAGAGGCTTCGGTTTACTTCGTACATGGTGTTTTTCCTTAAATGTCGGTTGGGACGGCGGCTGATGATAATGTGTGCCGGCGGTTTCGTCATCCGTGCGGTGCGGTTTCAGGCTCGCGCTCCTGCGGCGGCCAGTCGGAATAGGGGTGTTTGCTCAGGTAGGCGTTGGTGTAGCAGTACCGTCGGCGGTGATTTCGCGACCCAGCCAGGACGGGCGTTCGAAGGGGTGTCTTCGGCGGGCGGTTCGATTTCGGCAACGACGAGGCGGGCGTTTGCGCCGACGTATTCGTCGATTTCGAAGGGTGAAGCCGCCGTGCCGGACGGTGTAGCGGTGTTTTTCCAGTGTGAACGGGCACATGGTGTTCGCGATTTCGTGTGCGTGTTCGAGGGGATTTTCGCATTCGTATTCGCTGCGGGTGATGTCGGAAATGCTAGCCTTTCAGGGTCAGCCAGGCTCGGTTGCCGATGATGCGGACGCGGATGGTGCGTTCTTTTTCGACGCTGGAGGTAGCCTGGGCGAGCAGTCTCGGGTTCGCCGGCTTCAGCGCGCCAGCCGTCGTTTGCGGGAGGGAAGCGGCGTTCTATTTCGATGGTCATTTTCAAACGGCCTTTCAGAATGGTTTGAATATAACGAGGTAAAAAGTGCGGCAATCATCATCAGGACGGGTATTTCGTTGAAGACGCGGTACCATTTTGTGGCTGCGGCGGTTGCGGCGGGTGGCGAAGTCGTGCAGCAGGCGGGCGCAGTAGGCATGGTAGGGCGAGGAGGAGGAGACCGAGCGTGAGGTTTGAGGTGCACCCAGCCGTACCCCACCAGCCGGTGGCGAAGGGGATGAGGATGCCGAATGGGTGGGCGTCGATGCCCAGCAGGGTCATGAAGCGCATCAGCCGCCGCGACATTTCGAGCAGGCGGCGGTGATTCGGCGGATTCGGCTGTCTTCCACCTGCGCGAGGTTCACATAGATGCGCGGCAGGTAGAAAAGTCCGGCAAAACCAGGAGATGATGAAGAAGAGGTGCAGCAGTTTAAACCAGGGATACATTTTTCAGACGGCCTTTCTGCCCGTGATACGGGTCGGCGGCATTATATATAGTAGGCAGGGGCGGATTTTGTTAAAAATGGGCGTCCTTAAACCAAAATCCATAAGGGAAAGCGTGATGTTGAAACCAGTTTAGAAATCCACGGCGGCGTCGTTAAGAATTTGAATGCCTTTTGGCCGAGCGCGGCATAGACCCGAAAAACGGCGATGGATGCGGAGGAAACCAATGTTGCGTGGCCGCGATTATCCACGAGGGTTTGCCGGGCATGGTGCGCCGCATTTATTCGCTGCAGAAAAATGCAAACCTTTCTGGGAGGAAGAAGGATTTGATGGTGGATTATGTGTTGCAGCGTTTTGGAAGCGGCGGAGAAAAAGGCTCAGGCGCGCAAATAAGCCTGCTTTGGATCCGGTTTGAGGCCGTCTGAAAACCTGAAAATATGGTTTTCAGACGGCCTCTCCTGTCGGGACAGGTTGCCGCCGTGTTGCCTTTTTGTTAAGCAGGCGGCTATAGTAAATCGCATTCGGGCCGCCTTTTGTTCGGCTGATAAGAAAAATATCGATTCACTAGAGGACATATCCATGCACCTGATACGCGCGCTCAGCATTATTTTCGGCTTCCTCTCGCCTTGGGGGAGGCCGTGATTCATTTTACGGGCATGAAGCTGCCCGGCAGCATCATCGGCATGGCCGTTTGCTGTTTCGCTGCACATGAAGCGGTGAAGGCGGCCTGACTGAGTCTGGTGGACGTGATGATGGCCAACCCTCTCGCTGTTCCTCGTGCCGCCCTGCGTCGCGGTGATGGGGTATTTCGATTTGCTGGCCGAGGATTTTTGGGCGATTGCGGCATCCACGCTGTTCAGCACGTTGGCGGTCATGTTCGCCACAGGCAAGACCCACGAACTGCTGCGGAGGCGTTGAAATGGAAAATGTTGCGCCATCCGATTGTGTTGCTGTGGCTGACGATTACGTTTTATTGGGCGGTCAACCCGCTGCGGGCGCGTACCGGCAGCATGTTTGTCAATCCCGTGGTGTGCACCACCGCCGTCGTCATCCTTGCTTTGAAACTCGCGGCGACAGATTACGCCGCCTATCACAACGCGGCGCAGTTTATCGATTTTTGGCTCAAGCCGGTGGTGGTCGGGCTGGCCGTGCCGCTTTATTTGAATTGGGACAAAATCCGCCGCCAATGGCTGCCGATTGTGCTGTCGCAGGCCGTAGGCAGCGTTACCGGCATCGTCAGCGCGGTGTATATCGCCAAATTCATGGGCGCGGGGCGCGATGTGGTGTTGAGCTGGCCGCCAAATCGGTCACCAATCCGATTGCCATCGAAATCACCCAAAGCATAGGCGGGATTCCGCCATCACCGCCGCCACTCGTATCGCCGCCGGCATGATCGGGCAGATGGCGGGTTACCGCATCATGAGCGCGGGTACGCTGACCAAGCCGATGTCGCAAAGGGATGTCGATGGGTTCGGCCTCGCACGCGATGGGCATTGCCGCCTCGTTTGGAGCGCGGGAAAAAGTTTGCCGCCTCATGCCAGCCTCGGGCTGATTTTCAACGGCGTATTGACCGCAGTTTTAGTACCGCTGCTGATTCCCCTGATGGGCGTGTAAGCATCCGCCCGACATCATGAGGCCGTCCTGAAAACCATGTGCGGTTTTTCGAGACGGCCTCGCCTCGATTCCGCATACCGATGCCAAAAGAGGTATTTGCTTTACAATACCGTCCCTTAACTTTTGTTTACCCGATTTTTGTACATGAACGAACATGTTTCCCGTCCCATCTCCTGTCGGCGAGAACTACTGCCGTTGGGTCAATACGCCGAACGCGCCTATCTCGAATACGCCATGAGGCGTGGTCAAAGCGCGCGCGCTGCCTGAAAGTTTCAGACGGCAGAAGCCTGTGCAGCGGCATTTGTTTGCCATGCGCGATATGGGTTTGACGGCGAGGGCGAAGCCGGTGAAATCGGCGCGCGTGGTCAGTGAGATGCAAATACCACCCGCACGGCGACAGTTCCGCCTGTGAAGCGATGGTGCGGATGGCGCAGGATTTACTTGCGCTATCCCCTAATCGACGGCATCGGCAACCCCGGTTCGCGCGACGGCGACGAGGCGGCGGCGATGCGTTACACCGAAGCGCGGCTGACGCCGATTGCGGAAATTGCTGTTGTCCGAAATCAATCAGGGACGGTGGTTCGTGCCGAACTACGACGGCGCGTTTTGACGAACCGCTGCATCTGCCCGCCCGCCTGCCTCATGGTGTTGCTCAACGCGCGCGTCAGGCATCGCGGTGAGGGCATGGCGACCGAGATTCCGTCGCACAATTTGAACGAAGTCACGCAGGGCGGCGCATTGCGTTTGCTGTTGAAGAAAGCCGACGCTGGAAAACCGCCGACCTGATGCAATACATTCCCCGCGCCCGACTTTGCCGGCGGCGGTCAAATCCATCACGCCGGCGGACGAGGGTGCGCCGGTTTACGAAACCGGCAAGGCAGCGTGCGCGTGCGTGCGCGTTACGAAATCAGCTGGCGCGCGGGCAATGGCGCGTGATTGTGACCGAACTGCCGCCGAACGCCAATTCCGCCAGAAATCCTTGCCGAAATCGAAGAGCAAACCAGCGAGAAACCGAAAAGCGGGCCAAAAAGCAGCTCAGCCAAGACCAGCTCAGCACCAAAAAGCTGATGCTGGATTTAATCGACCGCGTACGCGACAGAGTCGACGGCGAACATCCCGTGCGTCTGGTGTTCGAGCCGAAATCACCGTATCGATACGGATACACTCATCAACACGCTGATGGCGCAGACCCCAGCTGGAAGGCAATGTGTCGATGAACTGTGATGATGGGGCTGATACAACCGTCGCACAGAAAAACCTGAAAACGATTTTGCAGGAATGGCTGGATTTCCGCGTCGTTACTGTAACACGCCGTCTGAAATTCCGTTTGAACCAGGTGGAAAAACGGTTTGCAGCATCACTGAAAGGTCGTCTGAAAGTCTTTTCTGCACATCGACGAAGTGATTAAGTCATCCGCGAATCGGACGACCCGAAACCGATTTGATGGCGGCGTTCGGGTTGACCGAAATTCAAAGCCGAAGACATTTTGGAAATCCGCCTGCGCCAGTTGGCGCGTTTGAAGGTTTCAAACTCGGAAAAAGAATTGAACGAATTGAGTGAGAACAGGGTCGTCTGAATATCTTTTGGGCGACGAAAACGAAAACGCAAGCTGATTATCAAGAGATGCAGGGCGGACGTGAGCAGTTCGGCGACGCGCGCCGCACGCTGGTGGAAGAAGCTGGACGCGCGGTGCTGACACAGACCAGCCATGACAGGCCCATCACGCTGATTCTGTCGGAAAAAGGCTGGATACGCAGCCGGGCGGACACAGCTTGATTTTGAGCCAGACGGCGTTCAAAGAAGGCGACCGTCTCAAACAAACCCTTGAAAGGCCGTACCGTTTTGCCTGTCGTCATCCTGGATTCATTGGGCAGAACCTACACGCTCGATGCCGCCGAAATCGGCGGACGCGGCGACAGCGTGCCGGTTTCATCGTTAATCGAGCTGCAAAACGGCGCGAAACCCGTCGCCGCTCACGGACAGCCCGAACAGCACTACCTGCCTCAGGCAGCGGCGGTTACAGCTTCATCGCCAAGCTGGGCGATATGGTCCGGACGCGTGAAAGCGGGCAAAGTGGTGATGACCGTGGACAGCGGCGAAACCGATCCTGCCGCCCGAGTTGCCGTCTGTGCCTCCTCGCTCATTAACCCCGACTGCAAAATCGTACTGGCTAGCAGCGACCACCGCCTCTTGGCGTTTCTCCATCGGCGAACTCAAAGTCATGCCCAAAGGGCGCGGTTTGCAGTTGATGTCGCTGACCGACGGCGCGTCTTTGGAACACGTCTCTCGTGACCACGGCTGCGGAATTCATCGTCGAAACCGTCGGCAAAGCGCGGCGCGGCGCATCAGGAGTGCGTATTTGCGACATCGACGGCAAGCGCGGCAGGGAAAGGTTTTGGAGATTTCTAGGCGTCTGAAAAGCCATTAAGGCGGGCGATTAACCGCCGAGGCCGTCTGAAAAGCGCGGCGAAAGCCGCCCGATGCGACTAATCCTATCGAAAACATTACCGGAATAACCGACAGAACGGTTGCGAAAACCGATACGAATATGGATAAATCTCCGAAAACCGAAGAATGGAACGAGCAGGTGAGACCCGCATCCGTGGCGTCTAATGTCTGCCGGCTGACCATCCTGCTGTCGATGTTTGTGCTGTATATGATGTCGGTTTTCTCGGAAAACGCCGGGCTGAAAATGGGTGCCGCCGAGCCATTTTTCTACATTTGGGCCGCCGTTTATGCCGGGATTACCCTGATTTCGATTATCCGGCCGCATTGGGTGCGGCAGGGAAAACGATAGATTGCCTAATGCCAGCGCGGTCGTCGATATCGTGATGATTATGGCCTTGGGTGTACCTGACGGGCGGTATGAGGGACGGGTATCGGTATTTCTGGTGCCGTTGTGTCGCCACATCGTGCATGCTCCAGTTACGGCAGGTTTTCGCATTTCTGTCATGCCGGTTTTACCACGGTGTGCATCCTGTGCGTGATGTTTTTGAGCGACCAATTGAGTTTGGATGCCGACACATGGGACGTGCCGAAATATCGGTACGCCGCCATTATGTTGATTGGTGCATCGTTTGCCGTGGCTTATCTTACTTCATACAGTGCCGCCTTTCCTGCGTGATGCCACTGCTTCGGCAAGGAAGCTCAAACGGAACTACAACCGCGTGCGCCAGGCTGAACGGCTGGTGTTGAACCGGGTGCAGGGAAGCGGTGATTGGATTGATCCGGAATGTGAAAGTATGGTTGTTTAACCGTCAGGCGGAATTATTTTTCCGGCTTTGGCGGCAGAGCATAAAAGAACCGATTTTCGAAGATTTGGTTGCGCGTTGGTTGTTAAACCCTGAAAAATCATTTGAGGCCGACATCCATCTGCATCGGTTTTCCATGCACGTCCGTGCCGTGCCCGCATGGTGCAGGAAGACGGCAAATTGCTGATGTTGTTTTTGCGCTCGTTGCGTGAAATCGCTGCCGAAGCCATAGCAACCAAACTGGCTTCCCTCAGCCAGCTGACCGCCAATCTGGCGCATGAAATCCGCAATCCGATGTCTGCCATCCGTCATGCCAACGACCTGCTGCAGGAAAACATAAAGACCCGGTCAGCAAGAAACTGCACGGTATCATCGACGGTAATATTCGTCGTATCGACAAGATGCTGGAAGATATTTCACCTTGAATAAAAAGACAACCTCGGCCGTGAAAAAGCATCAATCTGATGAAATTCTGGCTGGCATTCAAGCAGGAATTTACACTGAATAACCCGAGTTCGGTCGGTTGCATCAAAATGGAAATGCAGGGCAAAAATCTGACCGTTACGGCAGATCCCATGCATGTACAGCACATCATGTGGAATTTGTGCAATAACGCTTGGCGGCACAGTACGAAAGGCAGTGACGCCATCCAAGTATCAATTAAGCCGAGCGGTAAACTGAATGTTTCGATCGTGGTGTCGGATGATGGCCCGGGAGCGGCTCCCGAAATCCGCAACCAGCTGTTCGAACCGTTTTTACTACCGAAAAAGGCGGCACAGGGCTGGGACTGTATGTTGCACGCGAACTGGCTCATGCCAACTTGGGACAGTTGCACTACCATCCCGAATTGAATGGATTCGAATTGATTTTTACCGAGAAAGACAACAATCATGAAGAGTAACGATCTGCAATATCCGGTATTGGTCGTGAGACGACGAGGGCAGACATCGCGACCTGATGGAAATGACCCTAATGAAGATGGGGCTGCGGGTGGAAACCGCCGTCGGTGTGGACGATGCCAAAGAAAAATTGGAAAACAACGACTATTCGTGCTGGTATTGACGGATATGCGTATGCCCGACGGTTCGGGTTTGGGTGGTGCAACATATCAATAAGCTGATGCTTGACACGCCCGTGGCAGTGATCACCGCTTTCGGTAATGCCGACCAGGCAGTGGAGGCATTGAAAGAGGTGCGTTCGACTACCTGCAAAAACCGATTACCCTGTCGCAACTGCGTTCGTTGGTCAAATCGGCAGTTAAAGTAAACGAGCCCGAAGAAGAGCCTCAGGCTGATCCAGCGCACCTACGCCCCGCTCCGGCTGCCCGAACCTGTTCCTTCATTCGTGCCCGTGCGCCGAGGCTGCAGCCCATAGCCGCCGTCCCCTCGAGGCCGTCTGAAAGCGCGGCGAAAACCGTCAGGAAAGGCATTTTCCGGCGATATAGACCGTCCGATGACGCCTCCGAGTGCATTGAGTTCCCCGCGCGAGCGTTTCCGCAGCCCGGCGCAAAAATACCCAGGCTGCAGCAGGCGCTGGCATCGGAGCCAGAAGTCGGCGAGCGATATCGATATGCCGCGCCTTTTGGGTGATGTCGCCGCAGATGGTGGAAGTGCGCCACGTAATCCGCCGCTTTCGGCCGGAAGCAACGTGCCGGTTTACATTTCCGGCGAATCCGGTTCGGGTAAAAGAGCAGGCCGCCCGCAGCATACACGAACTGTCGCCGCGTACGGTCGGCCTGTTTATCGCGGTGAACTGCGGCGCACCCCGAAAAACCTGATGAGAGCGAATTTTTCGGTTACAAAAAGGCAGCTTTACCGGTGCAGACCAAGACCGTCTCGGCTTTTCCAACATGCCGACGGCGGCTACGCTGTTCCTCGACGAAGTCGCCGATTTGCCGTTAGCTGGCGCAGGTCAAACTCTGCGCGCCATTCAGGAAAAAGGCCGTCCGCCGTATCGGTGATGCCAAAGAAACGCCTGTGGACGTGCGCATCATCTGCGCCACCCACAAAAACCTGGAAGCGTTGGTAGAAAGCGGCGCATCCGCCGAGACTTATACTACCGCCTCAACGTCGTTACCCTGCATATGCCCCTGCGCGCGCGAGATGCGCGAATTTGAGCGGCCTGATTCTGCGCCTGTTGAACAAATACCGCGACGGCGTGCGCGGGCGGCTACAAACTCAGCCCCAAAGCACGGAGGCCTTGTTGTCGTACAGCTATCCGGGCAACTTCCGCGAATTGGAAAACATCTTGAAACGCGCCATCGCCCTGACAATCGGCAACATCATCCAAGTTGATGATTTGCAGCTGACCGCAGGAAACGGCCCGCGCCTCAGCGATTTGCCGACCCGTTCGGCAGCCGAGCCGCAGGCTGAAGCCGTCGTCGAAACGGCTGCGGACGATGCTGCGGAACTGCCGCCGATGAATTTCGACGATTTGCCGCAGCTTTATGCCCGGTCAGACGCAGATTCAGGAATATCTCGACCTGTTGGAGCGTTCGATTATCAGAGCAGGGCCTGTGCAAAATTACGCGCCACAACCGCACACAGGCCGCCAAGCTGCTGGGCATCAGTTTCCGTTCGATGCGTTACCGCATGCCGAACGGTTGAGTATCGGGACAAAACGCTCGCCGTTGTTGGTTTGCCCAAAAGAAAACAGGCCGTCTGAAAAAGGTTTTCAGACGGCCTGTTCGAAAATGTGTTGCAGACTAATTAGTAGTCTATTGTCTCACGGATGATTTTCAGGTCGGGATAGGACAGAATGATGTCGTATTCGCGGCCGGTTTTTATAGGCTTCGATTTCCAGTACAGGTTTGCCCCAGTGGTCGTCAGGATCGATTTCGTGTACTTGGTAACCGCGTTGTTCCAACATTCTGACTGCTTTTGGCACGGTTCTGTTCAGTTTTTATCGCTGTAAATCTGATGTTCGATGTAGTCGTTGGCTGAAGCAGAAGCGGCAGACAGGGGCGATGATGGCGGTAATGAGGAATTTTTCGCTGATGTTTTCCTTTTCGGGTTGGTGAATGTTGCTTTCGATGAGTGTTGTTAAACCGTATTCGGATTAGGGGGAAAATGAGAGTGTAATCGAAGTGTAAAGCTGTCAAAAGGCCGTCTGAAAAACGGTTTTCAGACGGCCTGATGTATTGATTCAGCGGCGGGAGTCCATGCATTCGCGTACCAGCTCCGGCCCTCGGTAGATTAGGCCGCTGTAGCGTTGGACCGCCGTTGCGCCGAGTCGCAGCTTCTCTGCGGCATCTTCGCGCAGACGATACCGCCTACGCCGATGATGGGGACGGTGCTGCCCAGCATACTTTCGGCCAAACGGCGCGGTGACGAGATTGCTTTTTTCGCGCAACGGCAGGCCGCTGAGGCCGCCTTGTTCTTGGGCGAGCGGATGGTTGCCCAAGGCTGTTTTGTCGATGGTGGTGTTGCGGCGATGATACCGTCCATTTTCAACGTTTTGCACCACATGGGCGATGTCGGCGATTTGCGTTTCGTCCAGGTCGGGCGCGATTTTGACTGCCAGCGGCACATAGCGGCCGTGGGATGCGGTCAGTTGCGCCTGTTTGTCTTTCAGCGCGGTCAGCAGGGCGGTCAGTTCGTCGCCGCCCTGCAGGGCGGGACAGGTGTTTGGGCGAGGAAACTGACGGTGATGTAGTCGGCATGGGCGTAGGCCTTTTCCCAGACAGATTAAATAGTCGTCGGCGGCGTTTTCAATCGGGGTAACGGCGTTTTTGCCGATGTTGATGCCCAGTATGCCCCGGTACGCGCTTTTTCGATGTTGCGAATGGCTGCGTCGATGCCGTGGTTGTTGAAACCCATGCGGTTGATGACGGCCTGTTGCTCGGGCAGGCGGAACAGGCGCGGCTGCGGGTTGCCGTCCTGCGGCCTGGGGGTAACGGTGCCGATTTCGATGAAGCCGAAACCGAGTGCGGCCAGCGCGTCTATGTATTCGCCGTTTTTGTCCAGTCCGGCGGCCAGCCTGACCGGATTGGGCAGCTGCAGGCCCATCAGTTCGGTGGGGCGGCTGCGCGGCGGCACGGGAGCGGTCAGTCGAAACGGGCGGCCAGTTTCAGCATGGCCAGTGGTGTGGTGGGCCTGTTCGGGTTCCAGGCGGAAAATCAGGGGTCGGAGTAGTGAATACATGATGGAGGCCGTCTGAAAAATAGGGAAGGAAGGGTCATTTTAACCTAAAACGTATCGGCCATGCGGCGGGAAATACCGCTTCCGGCGGCAGGCGCGTTGTGTTTAAAACGACGAACCCGGCTACGCTGAGAAAGTCTTGTTCCTCAGCCGTGCTTTCCCGGCCAAAACGGCATTGCGGTGCGGATAACGGCCGAAGCGGTCGATGACGGCTTTGTGCCGCAATTCGAAATCCGAAGCTGATTCGGAAGTGTAGCGTTCGAACAGTGTGGCGGCTTGGGTGTGGATGGCGCGGCTTTCGCTGTGCATCAGCGGCATCAGTATGAAATGCCGCTCTTCTTCTCTCTTCATGGCGGCGAATCCGGGCAGACGGAGGGCTTCCTGCGCGAGGCAGACGGCGGCCAAATCCTGCGCGAAGGCGGTCGGGCTGTCTGCGAACAGGCTGCGCGAAAATTGGTCGAGTACGATGATTTCGGCCAGCCTGCGCGCGCAAAGTGTCGCGCCAGTCGGTAGCTCTCCTGCCGCCGCCTGTTGCCACAGCGGAAAAAACGGCTGCGGATTTGTTGGTCGAAAATCATCGTTTTGACGCAAACGAAAACGGGCGGTTTAGTTCGGCAAACCAAAAATCAACCGTCTTGGGCATTCATTGATTTTCCTTTCTGATTGGAGACAGGGGCGGCGTAGGGCATCTGAGGCCGTCTGAAAAAGACTGGTTGCGGTTGCTTGCGAGGTTTTGCGGCAGCGGCAAAAGGTTTTATTGGGAATTCCGCAGCAATGCCGATGCTTGCTGATCGGAAACTTGTTTTGGATTTCGCAGAAACCCTGCTTCCTGACGGAAACCTTTGTTTTGCTTCAGCAGAAACTCTGCTTCCTAGCGGGAAGCAGAGGGTTTCAGACAACCTGTGTTTGTTGGCTGCTTCGGGCGAGGGTTTGTTCGAACGATTCGGTTAGCACTCCGCCGTGCGCGAGGGTCGGCGTGGTGGCGGATGGTACCTGCAGGCCGTGTTGCCGCAGGCGGTTCGGCCAGCTGTTTTTGCGCTGTCGGGCGGTACGGCGCGGGTAACGGCTTCGCGGCGAGATACATCGCGGCCTGTTGCGGGTTGGCGGGTCGTTTGTTGTCGTTTATACCGCTTTTCGATGGTAAGGCTCAGGTTGCTTGGGGAGGCCGTCTGAAAAACGGTTCGGCGTATTGCAGCATCAGGCCGTTTTGCCACCACCGCGAGGGTCGGCGGCGACGTAGCGGGTGAGGCCTGCGGCTCGTTGAACAGGGGTGGAGGACGAACAGGCCGCCGTAGGAGTGTCTCACAGGGTTTGTTTGTGCGGGTCGGTGGACGAGGCGGTCGATTTGCAGCCGGACTTGGTGCAGGATGAAATGGAGAATGGCGGTGCGCCGCCGTTGCTGCGCGTTCGACGTCAGCTGGTCGGGCATGGTTTTGCCTTGCGGGTCAGGCGGGAGTGTAGTCGTGGCGCGGCGGTATCGGCGCAGTTCGTGCCGGGTAGCCGATGAGGACGAGGACGGGCGGTTGCCCGGGCGGGAGCTTTGAGGCGTGTCGGGGGCGGGTATTCGAGCAGGGCGTTGCCGTCAAGTGCGTAAAGGGCAGGAAGCCGCGGGCGGGCAGGGTCAGCTTTTAGAATGCCGACAAAGATGCGGTGCGGCCGGTTTTTGGCTGTCTTTGATGTCGAGCGTGCGGAAGGTGTAGGCGTTGTGCTGCTGCGTGAGAGGACGGTTGTGTCGGCGCGGCGGTGATTTCGTTGTTGGGCGTCGGTGCGGCGGAAACGATGCTCGCGGCGGTCATCAGGCAAGAGGAGGTGTTTGTTCATGGGCTGCTCGTTGTGTGGTGGAATTGGGTCGGGAGGCCGTCTGAAAGGGTTTGAGCGAGGGTGTTTGGATTTTGCAGTTTTTGTTTTGTTTTGGCAGAAACCCACATGTTTCCTGATCGGAAACCTCGTTTTAGCTTCACCAGAAATCTCGCTGCTGCTGGAAACTTCGTGTAGCTTCGCAGAAAATCCTGCTTCCTAGTGGAAGCAAAATTTTCACTTCGCAGAAACTCCCTTTCGCGCGTTTCAGACGGCCTGTGTGCGTCGGCGTTTCGGCTAAAGCTGAGCAGGTGTTTGCCGTGTGGCGCCATGCGCCGGCGATGCCGAGGGCGGCGACGATACCGCAGACGGACAGCCATTCCCATGTGTGGAAGAAAACGCCATTCGATGTTGAGGCCGTAGGGGCGGAAAATCTGTGCCCACCAGGGAGTTTGGGTGGCGATGTGTCAGCCAGGCGCACAGGGCGAGGCTCCAGGCCTGCGGCCAGGAGGCTCTGCCAGGCGGCCTGATAGAGGAAGGGGCGGCGGATGAAGGAGGACGGCGCACCCTGGAGTTTGGTGATTTCGATTTTCTTCTTTGCGGCTGAGGATTTGCAGCCGGATGGTGGTCAATGCGCCACCAAAACGAAAGCGCGCTGAGGAGGTAACGGACGGGAAGGCCAACACTTTTTGGACGAAATCGTCGATTTGGTGAGAGGGTTTGCATCCATTTCCGGTGTCGAAGTTGGAGGCGGATTCCACCATCGGCAGCTTGGCCAAATCCTGCCTCAGTGCCTGCGTCCAGACGGCGTGCTGCCACCGCCCGGCTTGCTGACGACGAAATGCGACCAGGCAGCGGGTTGCTGTCGAGCATGGAGACGATGTCTTGCTCAGCCCATGCTGGTTTTGCAGTTCGCTCAAGCCCTGCGCCTTGCCGATAAATTCGCTTTTTCAATCCGCTTTGTCGGCGGCAGAGCAGTTCTTTGACGACGGCGCTGCTCCGGCTTCGTCGGCGTTGTTCCGTCATAGGGTGATTTGCGGCGATTCGTTCAGTTTGCCGAGTACGGCCTGGCTGCTTTGCGCCGAGGATAAGGAGTGCACCAGCAACGGAGGCTCATAGCGATATGGCCAACGCACGACGAGATATCAGCAGGGTGGCCAAGGTTGTTTGGTGTACAGCTGGCCGGACGGCGTTTTGGCCGCTTTCGAGTGCGAGGTATTGAAGTGGTTCGCCAGGGGCAAACCTGCTTTCGTTCACTGCAGGCGCAAAATGCGGTGGCCATGTCGGCCATCAGTTTTTCGTCGTGGGCGGCGACGGTGACGGTACCCGCTTCGTGAAAAGGTTTTGAACAGTTCCATGATGTCGAGTGCGCAGGCGCGGTCGAGAGTTAGCCGAGGTTCGATCGGCAATCAGCGAGGCTGGGCTGGTGGACGACGGCGCGCGCGATGCACAGGCGTTGCTGTTCGCCGCCCGGAAAGGGTGACTGGGTCGGCGTTTTTCACGTCCAGCGGTCCGACTTTCGTAATCGCCACCCGCGCGCGTTTTCTGCTTCGGCACGGCCGTAACCGATGATTTGCAACGGCAGCAGGGACGTTTTGCAGCACGCTGCGGTCAAAGCAGGATTTTATGGTCTTGGAGACGATGCCGATATGCTGGCGCAGAAAGCCGATTTGGTTGTCGTTCAGGCTGCCGATGTCGCACCGTTCATCCACACTTTGCCGGAAGACGGTTTGGTAATGCCGGCAATCAGTTTGAGGACAAATCGGTTTGCCTGCGCCCGGAATGGCCGGCGACAAAAATCATCTCACCTTTTTCAGGCGGGAAAACTGACGTTTTTCAGCGCCTGGAAAACCACCTCTGTAGGTTTTGGAAACTTGTTCGAAACGTATCATGGAAAAACGGGGTTATCAACACGTTGGCATTATAGCCGAAAATAATCGCAGGCCATCAGAAAAGCCGTTCAGACGGCCTTGAAGGATAAAATAAAATTGATGCGCGCGCAGCAAAGTAAACTGCGTCTATTTAAAAATTTATGGTATCCGCAATGAAACCTGCTTTTGAAATCAAATCCGCCCGCACCGACGCATGGCCGTTTATCTGCACAATGCCGATGCCGCCGCATTGGATGCCGCATTGGCCAAAGTGCGCGGCGCAATATCGCGAGCTCAACCTGCCGCTGATATTGGATATGCAGGATTTTCCGTCCGTACGAGGCCGACTTTGCCCGCCGTGCTGGCCGTTTTCCCGCCGCCACCGCCTGCCTGTCGCCGCTTTGAGGCACAGCGATAAAGCCTGGGCGGCAACGGCGGCTACGCAACGGCCTGCCTCACGCCGCCGGGCAAGAGCGGTCTGTTCTCTGGAAACGGCGGATGCGGGGACGAGTGGCTGAAATCACGGGTGAAATCGCATCCGAAACGTGCTCAAGAAGCCGGACATCCGACCGTGCTGGTTACCGAGCCGGTGCGGACCGGGCAGCAGGTGTATGCGGAAAACGCCGACAATCGTTACCGGAACGGTCAGCGAAGGGCGGAGCTGATTGCCGACGGCAACATCCATATCTACGCATCGATGCGCGGCGCGCGCCTGGCGGGAGCCAAAGGGCGGCGCGACGCACGCATTTTCATTCATTCCATGCAGGCCGAACTGGTATCGATTGCGGGCATCTACCGCAACTCGAGCAGCAGTTGCCCGAACATTTATATCGGAAGCCGGTACAGAATACACCTGCAGGACGACCGTTTTGGTCATTGCGGCCATCGCGGCCTAGCCGGATGCCCGTATCATTTCAGACCCTGAATATTTTGCATTGAAAGTAAAAGGAAACATTGTGGCATCATCGTTGTAACTTCAGGCAAAGGCGGTGTGGGCAAAACCACCACCAGTGCGAGCATTGCTTCCGGTTTGGCACTCCGGCGGCTGCATTCGCCGCGGTCGACTTCGGCGTCGGCTTGCGCAACCTGGTTGATTATGGAGCTGCGAACGCCGCGTGGTATACTGACCTGATCAACGTCATCCAAGGGAAGCCACCCTCAACCGAGGCACTGATTAAAGACAAACATTGCGACAAACTGCCATTCAATCCTGCCCGCCTCGCTGCCTCGTCGACAAAAGACGCGCTGACCAAAGAGGCGTGGAAAAAGTATTGAACACGCTGACCGGCGAGATGGGTTTTGTCGTTATCTGCGATTCGCCCGCCGGTATCGAACGAGGCGCGCTGATGGCGCTGTATTTTGCCGACGAAAGCCATCGTAGCGCAATCCGAGTTTCCAGCGTGCGCGATTCCGACCGCATCCTCCATCGGCATCACTGCAAAAGCAAATCCCGCAGAGCGGAGCAGGGCGGAAAAGAGTGAAAAGAACACCTGCTGATTACGCGCTATTCGCCGGAGCAGCGGGTGGAAAAAGGCGAGATGCTGTCGGTGGACGCATCTGCGATATCCTGCGCATCCCGCTGATCGGCGTGATTCCCCGAATCGCGAGCGTATGTGGAGGCCTCAATGCCGGCATGCCACGTCATCCATCGGCAGGATGCGGTGGCCGCAGAAAGCCTACAAGACGTGAGTTGCCCGCCTGTTGGGCGCGAAAACCGCGAAATGCGTTTCCTGGATGCGCGAGCGAGGCTTTCTTTCTAGCGTGGTGTTCGTTGATATGTCGTTGATCGAGATGCTGTTCGGCACGAAATCGCCGAAGTTGCGCGAGACCATACGCAGATTATCATCGCGCGAAGACGCGTCACAGCAGGCTCCGAGCTATCTGCCCACCTTGCAGAAAGAATTGTTGGAGGTGTTGTCGAAATAATATGTGAACGTTTCGGCGACGACGATATCCGCATTTCTCAAGAAAAACAGGACGGCTTGGACGTGTTGGAGCTGAACATCACCCTGCCAGGACGAGCAGAAGGAAAAGAGGCATAAAGCCATGACGCAGCCGGGTAGCGTTACACATTGTTGCCGTTGCGCAAGAACAGCATTTCAGGCGGGCCGCCCAACGCTGCCGTATGAGCCAGCCACGCTCGATTGCGATGAGAGTTGGAAGAAGAGCTGGCACTCTCTTTGGTGTTCGACCGCAGCGGCGGTGAGGTTATCACCACCACGAAGCGGGCGGCGCGTATCGGTATGGCGCAGGCGCGGCGTGTTTTGGATGAAGCCGACGTTATCCGCCAGCTGGCCAGCGAAGAGCAGAATGAATTGGACGGCGCGTTCAGACTCGGCCTGAGTTTTCACCGTCGCGCCGTATCTTCTGCCCAAGCTGATTCTGTCGCTGCGTGAAATTGCGCCGGGTATGCCTCGATGTTGGAAGAAATTACGCCACATGCTGACCGAATCGGCTCAAGCGCGGCGGTTGGACGCCATCATCGTTGCCGAGCCGTTTCCGGGAAAGCAGAGCCTTCCTGACCGAGCAACCGCTGTATGACTGAACCTCGTCATCGTGCCCAAAGGGCATCCGTTTCGAAGAACTCGTGCCGTTACCCAGCACGAATTGGCGCAGGAGCGGGGTTTTGCTGCTGACCGAGGGCAACTGTATGCGCGACAACGTGACTTGCGCGGCTGCAACGAATTGGCGGCGCAAGCAGAAAAATCAGCGCTGAGCAATGCGCTGCAGGCAGCTCCACATCAATACCATCCGCCATATGGTGCCAGCCTGGCCATCAGCGTATATGCCGGCCACCGCGCTGACCGAAAACGACCACCCTGCTGTTCAGCATCATCCCGTTTGCCGAAAAAGTGCCGACCCGGCGCGTGGTGCTTACCTACCGACGCAATTTCGTCCGTCCCAAGGCATTGGCGGCGATACGTAATGCCATTATCGGTTGCGCAGTTGGTCGGGAGTGAACTTTACCGAAAAACAGGGCCGTTTCCGGCTTGAATATTGCCGTTTTCAACATGGCAATCTGAAAAACGGGTTTTCAGACGGCCTCCTTCTACAACTGCCGGCACCATGCCGGTTCAAAATGGATGATGACAGAACAAAATTGCAGGATTTGCAGAAAATGGTCGAAATCGCCGTTTCGGCCTTGAAGACGTGGAAAGCCAAAAGACATTGCCGTTTTGGAAACCCAAGACAAAACCTCCTGTTTGCCCGCATGATTGTGCCAGCGGCGACAGCAGCAGGCAGGTCAAAGCTTTTCGCCAACAACGTGGCAGTCGATTTGAAAGAGGCGGTTTTGAAATTCTCAGCACCGGCGACAGCGGCGAATGGACTTTGGTGGATGCGGGGTGATTTGGTGGTGCATGTGACGCTGCCCGCCGTGCGGGATTTTTACGATATCGATACGCTGTGGGTGGGGGAAAAACCACCGTTCCACGCCGGTGCGGCTGACCTTGGCATGCCGCCGACAATTGATTTGGGGCAGAAAAATGCCGCAGCCGCCTTGCAATGGCGGTTTAATGATTTGAGGCCGTCTGAAAGAATGTTTTCAGACGGCCTGTCGTCAAACGGAAATTCCTGCATTGACGTCGTTTTGCCACGTTTGCCGTTTGGATTTTGTCTGCGCGGGAATATGGCGGCATCGCGGCGTTTTCATCGGAATGTACGGCGTCGATTGGACTTCACGTTTTCCGTTACCCGATGAGGATGAGGCTTCCAGGTCGGCAGTGCGGCGCGGTTTTGCGCAATGCGCAGCCTTCAGTCTGCCGTGCCGCCGTCCGTTTCGATAGGCCTGCGCCGTGGCGGTAGTAGTTGACTGCGGATCGGAATGAGGAAAGGCGCGTTCCTGTGCCGCAGTCTCGCGCGCGGCTTTTGCGAGCCGGTGTAGAGGAAGCCGCTCGCCCAGGTGTTTGCGCGGCGGTACAAGGCCGCCTGCGCCGATAACTACGTCGTCGTCGATAACCGCGTCGTCCAAGACGACCGCGCGCGCATGCCGATTAGCACGCGGTTGCCGGCTGGTGCAGCCGTGCAGACGGCGGCGGTGACACGTTAACGTCTTCGCCGACAATCAATGGCGAACCTTCTTCGGGTCTTTGGCCGCCATGGCACCGCTGACGCAGCAACGCTGCCGTCCTGTATGTTGGAGCGCGCGCCGATGCGGATGTGGTTGACGTCGCCGCGCACGACGGCGCACGGCCAGACGGTGGATACGTCGTCCGCCATTACGACATCGCCGATGACGACAAGGCGGCGGCATCCAGGTAAACGCGGTTGCCCAGTTGCGGCAGGATGTGGGCGGTGGAAGGGGCGGAGGTTCGCGGTTTGCTCCTGACGGGTTTTAGTGTAAAGGAGGCCGTCTGAAAACGCGGAAATGGGTTTGCCGTTTCGGCTGCGCCTTTTCAGACGGCCTGTTGTCGTTTTGCTGCAGTGCCGTTGTTTGGAGGTGTCCCACCGGCAGGTGGGCGGTGGTGTTTTCAGCTCTTTGAGGACGAAAGCTGGGATTTCGCATCCTGCACGCCGGGGGTGGGAGAGCAGGGGTGTCGGAGCACGAAATGGAAAAGGCGTCTGCATGTCGGGAAGAAATGTATGCAGCAGGTGAGTCGGTTTCGCCGGTGAGTGCGAAAACAGCTTAAACACTTCAGCCAGGTTTGCGCGTTTGGGCGAAGCGGTCGCGCAATTCGCCTGATTTGTCGATGGATACGCGGATAAACGCTTGAAGGCCGAGTTTGATTTTCCTGCGGCGAGAGCAGGGCGGCATATTGGCGGATGATGCCCGCGTCTTCGAGCGCTGTTTGAGGGCGGCGCAGGCAGGGGACGGCGAGCGTGCGACGCGTTCGGAAGAGTTCGACGTTGGTCGGGCGGCCGTTGCTTTGCAATACCTGCAGGATTTGAGGTGTCGGTTTTTGTCCAACCGCCATTTGTGCCATGCTATTTTCCTCCTCTTCTGATAAACGGTCGGTGCAATATCCTCGCAACCTTTAGTGTGCGGCAATATAAGGTATCCGCTTTAACGCACGATCGCGTAAATGCGCTACTTTAACATCACCGTGTCAGACGGCCTTTCGGGCATGAATGGAAACAATGGGATGGTTTTTCGGCAAGTGTAAAGAAATATGGCCGGACGGGCGAGTGTGTCCGTCTGAAACGGCAATGAGGCTGCCAGCCTTCCCGGGCTGTCTGGCAGATGAAGGCGGATGGTGTTTGGGTCAGATGAAATAGATATCAGTTCATGACGAAGATAAATCTGTGAGAGCGTAAAACAAGACAGCTTGATATGTAATAACGAAAACCGTTTGCATTTATATCCGTATCAGCGGATAATGGCACAATTTAACTGGAAAATACCTTTAAAACCATGCTGAGAGCTTTTTAATTATGTTGCGCGAGGACATAGAGGCCGCGCTGATCTGTCGGCATCGTGGTGGCCGGTTTTCTGAAACGAGTCCGGACATCATCATCTGATGAGCAAAGTCTGGCTGGGCGTATTGATTCCGCCGCGCTGCTGTGCGTGGGTATCGGCCTTGGCGCATCCATCGCCTTAATACCGGTGAAATCCCGCAAAGGAGCAGGAAATTCGTCATGTCGGTGCAATCGGTCTGGTGGCGAGTGGGCATGCTGACTCATATGGTGGTAATGTGATGCAGAAGGCCGCCCGTCTCGATGAAAGCGGCATTTGCAAGATTCCGTCCAGGCCGCGCTTCAATCAGAGGGCGGTTCGCTGGGCGTTGGTTTTGATGGCGTTCTCGCCGTGGCGCGCGAAGGTTTGGAAAGCGTGTTTTTCCTGATTGCCGTGTTCGGCCAAAGCAGCGACCACAAAATGCCTTTGGGCGCAGTGATGGCCGGATTGGCGACGGCGTGGTGGTCATCGGCGTTTTGTCTGTATCAGGGCGGCATCCGTTTGAATTTGGGCAAATTCTTCCAAGTCGGACGGGCGTGTTCCTGATTTTCGTCGCCGCCGGTTTGCTGTCGGGTTCGCCCCGCGCCCTGCATGAGGGCAGGCGTGTGGAAGAATCGGCCAGACCATATTGTTCGACTGGTCTAAAAGTTTTGCACGAAGACAGACGCTGTGGGCGTGCTGATGGGCGGTTTCCTTCGGCTATACCGACCATCCCACGGTCAGCGACATCGCTTGGTATTTCGCCCATCTGCTGCCCGCTTTGTTTTGGTTTTACGCGGCGGCAAAGCCGTTTCACCTTCCCGTTAAATCATAAAGGAAAACCCGTTATGAAAATGAACCACATCGCTTTATCCGTCCTGCTGGGCTGGCCATGGGCTTGGCCGCCTGCCAGCCGCCTGAGGCCGATTACGAAACCCGCCGCCCCCGCTTCGAGCATTTCGCTTTCGGCCGGCAAGCCTGCCGCACACCGAATGCCGACGGCAGCGTCAATATTGCCGTAAAGCGATTCGGCCTGGCAGACCGATGGAATTGACCGTCCCCAGCGGCAAAACCACGTTTCAACATCAAAGTAACAGCGGCCGCAAAGCCGGAATGGGGAAATTTTGGAAGGCGTGATGGTGGTGGACGGGCGTGAAAAACATCGCTCCCGGCCTGTCTGACAAAATGACCGCTACCCCTGCTGCGGCACTTATGAAATGACTATGCGGCTGCTGACCAACCCGCGCGGCAAGCTGGATTGCGCCACCGACAGCGGCTTCAAGGCCGAAGCGGCTCCAGGCGGATATGGGCAAAACTGGCGCAACCGTTGGCCGACTATAAGGTTTTACGTCCGGGCGAGAGCCACACGCGCTGACCGACCGAAAATTCTGTCGCCGCCGTGAAAGCAGGCAAAATCGACGTAGCCAAAGCGATGCTAGCCGACGTGCGCACCCACTCACGAAACGCATCGAGCCGATTGCCGAGTGTGTTTAACGAACTCGACCCCGCCATCGATGCGCGCGAGGACGACTTCAAAGAACAGGCCAAAGACCCGAATTTCCACTGGCTTCCGCACCGCACTCGAATATAAGCTTTCGTGGGTTGAGAGAAAGCTGCGGACGGCGTGAAAGACATCGCCGACAAGCTGGAAAAAGACGTGAAAGCACTGGAAGGCTGAAATCGATATCAGCTGGAATTTTCCCGCCGAGCAGAAGTGGTCGGCGGTGCGGCGATGTTGATTGAAGAAGTGGCCGGTCTGAAGATTACCGGCGAGGAAGACCGTTACAGCCACACCGATTTGAGCGATTTCCAAGCCATTATCGAAGCGCAGAAAATCAATGATTTGTTCCGCAGTAGCGATTGCTGAGGAAAGACAAAGCCTTTGCTGGATACCGTGGATGCCAACTTCAAACAAATCAACGAAATTCTGGCGAAATACAAAAAGGCGACGGCTTTGAAAGCTGCGACAAGTTGTCGGAAGACGACCGTAAGAAATTACAGGCTCCGATTAACACGTTGGCTGAAGAGTTGGGCAAACTGCGCGGCACTTTGCGGGCTTGAATTAAAGGCCGTCTTGAAAACTTATTCCGGTTTTGCGGGAATCCGGTTGCCTGATGGGAGCCGGACTCTTGTCTGAACTCCGTTTGTTTGAGCGGAGTACCAGGCTGAGGCCGTCTGAAAATCGTTTTCAAGACGGCCTTCCTGGCTGGTGGATGAATCGAGTCGTTACCGGGCGGAAAGCCCTGCCGGGCATGCAGGCGCGGGCGGTATGCGGGCGATGCGTTTCGCCGTGCTTTAGACATCTGAAGGATTGTTCCGGATGTTGTTGGGTCGAGGTTATCCGCTGTAAACCACGTTACGGGATGCGCGCCGCCGCCAGCGGAGCCGTCGCATATTGAGCGCGCCGACCAGCATGTACCGTCGCCTTCCACCGCAAAAGGCCGTTCATGGTTTTGCTGCATCTCTTTCAGGGCTTCGGTGGCGAGACGGTCGGAGCGATGCTCAGCGGGTTGGGGTGTCATCGTCGTTTACCGTCAGTCCGGCAAAAGGTTTCGCATTTTACGGAACAGGCGGCGCAGGTCGCCGCCGGTCAGGATGCCTTTCCAGACGGCCTCCTGTATCGGTAACGGCCAGCATCCCCACCGCCCTGCTCGCCTGCGAGAACGCACAGCGTCTTTCAGCGGCGTATCTTCGGTTACGGCGGGCGAGTTGTCGCCGCTGTGCATCAGGTCGGCCACGCGCAGCGAGCAAACGCTTGCCCAGCGTCCGGCGGGATGGCTGAGGGCGAAGTCTTCGCGGGCAAAGGCGCGCGCGAAGCAGGGCAACGGCGAGTGCGTCGCCGCCCAAAGGCGCGTGACGGCGGTGGTGCTGGAAGTGGGGCAAGGCCGAGCGCAGGCAGGCCCCTCCTGCGATACGGCGGCGGTCATCAGGTGGATGTCGGCAATGCCGCGTGGTGGATTCGGGATGGGCGGTAATGCGGATCGAGCCAGCGAATGTTTTTGCGTTTTAAAGCTGCCGGCAGGATGGCCGAAATTTCGTCGCTTTCGCCCGAATTGGAAATGGCCAGTACGACATCGCCGTCCACACACATGCGCCTAAATCGCCATGGAGGCGGCTTCAGTAGGGTGAATCGAAAACGCCGGCGTGCCGGTGGAGGCGAGGCGTGGCGGCGATTTTGTGGCCGACGTGGCCTGATTTTTCCGGAATGCCCACCCGTTGACCGCAGCCGTCCCGTGCAGGAAAGAATGTGTCTGCGGCGGCGGCAGATATGTGCCGTTGAGGCCGTCTGAAATTTCCTGCAAACCGTCGGCTCTCGATTTGCAATACTTCCTGCCCATTTGATGTATTGTCCTGCATTGTTTTTCAGCATGGTGTCTGCCTTTGTTCAAAGATGGTGTTTCAGCGTAGGATGCGCCTCTTGTTGATTCTGATGTAAGGAAGCGGAAATGACTATTTTATCGACGTTAAAGCCTTGGGCCAACAAATCTGGTTGGCACTGGTCGCTCATTGGTGCAGGGGTGTTGCGATTGGCCCGAATGGCTGGCAAAAAGGCGCTGTGCGGGGTAACGTCGAGTCCGGCCATTTTTCAGAAAGCTTTTGCCGGAGACCCTCTGTATGCGCGCCGATGTGGCGGATTTGAAGCGGCAGGATTTGTCGCCGAGCAGCGCGTTAGCGAGACTTTGGCGGTAGACGATGCGCTGCCCGCGATGTAACATGCCCGCCGACGCATGAGGCCGACGGCGGACGGAAGCGGCTGACTTCGCTTTCGGCAGGCTTTCACCCGAGTTGGCGCACGATGCCGAAGGCACGGTGGCGCCGGGCAGCGTCAGCGGGCAATCGGCAGAAAAACGCAATGATCAAAGTGCCGGCAACCGATGAGGGTTTTGAGCGTTGAAGGTTTGGTGGCAGACGGCATCAGTGTCAATCTGACCCTGCTGTTTCGCGTCAACAGACCTGTGGAAAGCCTATGTGAAAGCTTATGTGCGCGGCATCCGTGCACGTTTGGCTGCAGGCGGCGCTGAGTGGCGGATGTCCAAGTGTGGTGGCCAGCTTTTGGCTTCTGCGTATCGACGGTGCCAGCGGGCTGCCGTGCCGCCCGAGCATCTGCGCGCGGTAAAACGGCGTGCTTTGGCCAAAGCCGCTTATTTGGATTGGCAGCGGTGATCGGCGGCCGATTTTTCCGGATTGTTGGAGCAGGGCAAACCGTGCCCAATTGCTGTGGGCTTCTACAGGCGTGAAAGATCCGGCTTATCCGGCCACATCAGTATGTGGACAGCCTGATTGGCAGGAAACGGTCGATACCGTGCGGAAGCAACGTTGAAAGCCTTTATCGAGCAGGGGCAATATACGTAACTTCC
>BNJS01002026.1_pt1 | contig 106049 bp, 89 predicted proteins | sample 8540461 | NCBI WGS metagenome assembly BNJS01 (sample SAMD00202454, study PRJDB9452) | human saliva metagenome | isolation source: human saliva | place: Japan
ACTCATTTAGTTGTTATAAAAATTACGTATAGGCATTTATCTTTTTAACAATAATCACGACAGAAATACGCTCGTATAAAACATAGAAAAATATCTATACTTTTCGTTGTCTGCAAAGCTACTCCTTACAACGAATGTAATTATTTTTCACATCCTCGTTTTTAAAAGATGCTCTTTTAGCTTCGAAAAGACGCCCAATTGGCTTGCAAAAGATGCCCTTTTGAAAGCTAACTAACGCCCTTTTCATGCCTAAGTAAGCACCTATTAGAAAGCGATTTTGTAAATTGTTGACTCTATGCAAGTTACAAAGACATTACAACCAGTACTTTTTGGAGCTTTTAAGAGAGTTTTTTACGCTTGTTTTGTAATAATTTTTCAGAGTGAGGGGAAGGTTATTTTCAGGTGAGGGAGTAAGGTTTAAGCCAATTAAAAAAGCCTGCCACGACCATGCGACAGACTTTGAAACTAATGACCTTATGCTTTTAACTTAAAAGAGTTTTCAATACTTGCGATTTCAGCATGGAATCCTTTGTCAACCTTTAGTCGGTCTTCAATCTTTGAACAACTGTGGATTACGGTGCTGTGATCACGGTTACCAACTAATTTTCCGATACGACTTGCAGGCATCTTCGTATATTTCTGTGCCATATACATACTCACTTGGCGTGCCATCACAATGTCTTTCTTACGAGAACGAGAGTTGACTGCCGACATCGTAACATTATAATGTGAGCAAACCTTGTCCATGATATCGTCAATTGTCAGCGGTTCGTCGTCAATCTTTACTGCACGTTTGATGACACGCTCAGCCAATCGCATATCAATATTACTATTGTAAACGACGCTGTAAGCGAGCAATGAGTTGATAACACCCTGAAGGTCACGTACGCTACCATTAGCAGTTTCGGCGATGAAGCGCACTACATCCTCTGGAATGTTAAGACCGTCACGCTTAATCTTGCTGTGGAGAATATCCACACAAAGCTGTACGTTTGGCTTTTCCAACTCTGCAATCAGTCCACAAGAAAAACGAGTCAACAGACGGTCGTTCATACCCTTGAGATCTACTGGTGGGCGGTCGCTCGCTAAGATGATACGTTTTCCGTTACGGAAAAGGTGGTTGAAAATATGGAAGAAGGTGTCCTGCGTCTTTGTTGCAGTAACCCATTCCTGAATATCATCGACAATCAGAATGTCAATTGTCTGATAGAAGTTGATAAAATCGTTGGTAGTATTCTGTCGTACAGAATCGGTGTACTGTACTTGGAACAGACGTGCAGACACGTATAACACACGCTTTTGTGGATAGAGTTGCTTTGCTCTTAATCCAATAGCATTAACAAGGTGAGTCTTTCCACAGCCCGATGGTCCATAGATGAACATTGGGTTAAACTGTGTTGTGTTAGGGTGTTCTGCGATAGAAAGACCGATAGAACGAGGGAGTTTGTTGCTGTCGCCTTCAACATAGTTGCTGAATGACTTATGAGGGTCAAGCTGTGAATCGAGGTCCTGTGGCACTGTATCCAGCACGGTTGGGCTCTGATTAGCGCGAGCAGTAGGACGCTGTGACGAGATGTCTTCCACGGTGTCCTGCTCTAAGTCTTGTGACAAGTGATTCTCCTGATCAACCATTACACGATACGTCAGTTGTACGCCTTGTCCGAAGACACGCGTCAACACCTTACGTAGTAAGTCTACGTAATGACCTTCCAAATACTCATATACGAATTGGCTTGGGACCTGAACTAACAATGTCTTTGATGCAGGCTTGTACGACTGTAATACAATCGGACGAAACCAGGTGTCAAATTGCTGCTCGGTCACATTCTCCTTTATGAGCTGGAGGCAACTATCCCAAAGATTTTTAGGACTGACGTTCATAATTGGTTATCTATAAATATCTATGTCTTTCTCGAAATAGTGGCTTGCCGACTATCTCTGTTTTGATTTTGATAGTGCAAAGATAGTAATTTATTTATAAAGAGAACTATCTGCAATATTACTTCTCAAAGACGAGAAAGTTTGTAAATCGTTATATCTGTGGAGGTTGCGTTATCTTTCTTATCAACCTCTCATTTTGCGTAGTTGTGTAATTGTAAGTGTTTGAAAAACAACAAGTTTTACCCAGCTTATACCCTTTATGATGCTGAGAGTGAAACAAACGCAGGGAAAGCGCAAAGAAGCTGATATTCAAACAGCTTCAAAACACTTTCCCTGCGTGTGAAACATTGACAATATTATTTAGACTATATTTAAATTACTTGTCTTTCTACCAAAGATAGAGAAGTGAACATAACGCTTTGGATGTGCCTTGAGATTTGTCAAAAGACTATCTGCAGAGCGCATCGTGCTATTAAGATTATTGTACAAAGAGGCATCATTGAGCATCAAGCCCATTGTACCCTCATTGCTATTCAGCTTAGCTGTGAGCGAGTTCATATTGTCTAAAGTTGCGTTCACCTTAGCCATTGTAGTCTCGACATCGAGTCCGTTCACCTTATTATTAAGGGTAGACATCATCGTATTTGCGCCACGGATAGCCCCACGAGCCTCTGTAATACCGCTGTTAGCGTTCACCATCATACCGTTGGCATTGTCCATCACCTTACCAGCTTTCGCAGTCATAGCAGGCAAAGAAGTATTAACCTGAGCCAACAACGTGTTAAGCTCGCGAGTAGAAGTAGTGAGGTTGGCTGTTATTTTATCCACGTTATGAACCGAACTCTGAAGAGCTGGGTCAGCAAGGAGCGTATTTACGCTTGCAAGAATACTATCCAACTTTGGCAACATCTTCTGCATTGAAGGTACCATACTCTTCAAGTCGCCTAAGGTACCATCATTGATACCACCGTCAATCCAGCCATTTTGCTCCAAGAACTTCGTGCCTTTACCAAATTGCAGTACGACCTTCACATTACCCATGATGTCGCTAACAATCTCAGCGGTAGTACCCTCTGGGATTCTCAATGTCTTTTCAACATCGATATCAACTGTGATTGACTCATCTAACCTATCATAGTCATAATCAATATTCCTAACGACACCCACCTTAAAACCGCGAGCATAGACAGGGGTTGATGTAGACAAACCAGTGATGTCGTTGAACTTGATCTTGTAATGTGCGTCGTTCCCAAAGATTGACAAACCCTTTAAGAACTCCATTCCAAAGAACAGCACAACAACTGCAAGTATAGCTACAACTGCAATCTTTACCTGTGGTGTAAAAACTTTCTTCATATTCGTTTTTATTTACTTATTCTTTTTATTCTTAAGAAACTCTGCTATTGCCTGATTGACATCCATACGAGCACCGTCTTTATAAGCAATGATGAAAGCTTGTGGAAAGTCTTTCAACAGCTTTTCGCGCATTCGTGCTACCTCATTATAATTCGTACTGGAGCCAATAACATACTTATAAAAATTACCTTCCTGTATACAATCAAGATCTGTACGACCACGGAACTGTTCGCTACCTGGTCGTAACTGACGGTTGGCAGCAAGCACCTGCACCTTAAACGTGGGTGCGCTATTTGACGCCCCAGCTTCAGAATCATTACAAGGGAGCAACTCTCGAATGGCATCTGAGATCCTCTTCTTTGCTTCTTGTACCTTATTCATAGGGCGAGGCTTTGGTGCAGGCTCTGATGAACGAGGCTGTTCCACAGGCACTGTAGAACGAGAACGCTGCACAGGAGCCGTTGTGCGAGGTGTCTCAACTGGTGTAACAGGGCGCGGCTTGTCTACTGGAGCAGTTGGAATAACGCGATCCACTACGATTCTCTTGTTCTCAACAGGGCGGTAAGGCACTACGATACGTGTGTCGTATGTGTTCTTGTATTGTACAAACGCATTGTAAATACCTTTTGCCATGGCATCTATACCAGCCGAAGAGTTCAGATACTCCTCCTCATCTGCTGCTGTGATAAGCCTAACTCTATCAAACAACCTGGCATAAAGCTCTCTCGCAATACGAGGAAACCAGCCTGATGAACACCCTTATCGATACGTCCCGCAGTAGAACAAACAGAATTCTGTATCATTCGTGCCAGCTCAACACTTCGCTCCATGTTCGCATTCTGCATGAATTCAAACATGATATAACTCTCTGAAGAGTTTGGATCAAAACCCTGATAAGTCTGCTGATAGCCCTTCTCCATTGAGATAACGCCATTCTCACGCATAGCAACATCAAGGTTAGCTTTCGCACGGTGCATACCTAAGGTATAAACCTGAAATCCCTTTACATAACGACCTGATGCAACAGAGTTCGTATGTACTGAGATAAAAAGGTCTGCCTTAGCTTTGTTGGCTATATCGGCACGCTGATGCAAAGGGATAAACACGTCTGTCTTACGAGTATATATCACATTGACATCTGGTAAATTCCTCTCAACATAACGGCCAAAAGCCAAAGCTATATTCAAGTTGATGTCCTTCTCCTTTGATATTGCACCTATCGCACCAGCGTCATGACCACCATGACCAGGGTCAATAACCAGTGTAAATCGTCCGTCTGCAGCCCATGAAAGACCTACTGACAAGACCAAGAAAACAAAGAGAAGCGATATTTTCTTAAACATACTTAATTATTTAAAGGGCAAAGATACGGCTTTTCCTTGGGAAACCAAGGCTCTAATCCATGGTTTTATCATTTATTAAGTGTAATTCCACGCCTGCCCCATCACTATCAGCACCCATTGGAGGATTAAAGCTTCACGAGTTTTAAGTCGATACTACTTAGCATTGGAAAAAGCCGCACACAATGCTTCAACAATGGAACCAGCGACTGACTCTAACAGACGAGGCAGGGTTGTTTCATTCTTCTCTTACGACATTAAAAGCCTCTGCATAGTTCAGCGTGTCAGCTACATCATCGCTCTCCATTGCCTTTGCGAACGGATAACCTAACCGCAAGTCGAGCACATATTCATTACCGACCACACGCTCCTGCTCCCCTACTCCAATACGAGCATGGGTAGAAGACCTTCCAGAAGAATATAACTTGTCATTAATTTCATCATTCGTTAAGAGAAGTGAGAGCAAGACGAGCTGTCCGCCCTCTATGTTAACCCAAATCAGTCATTAGTCTACGATATGTATATTAATGGTTTTCTAATGACCGAATTAGGGTTTAATTAAACTTTACTGCTAACCGTTTAGCCACAACGTGAGGCTCCACAGTTGGTACAAATCAAGCATCCTTCTTGATAAACAAGGGTTTCTTGGGCACAGACTGGACATTTCAAGCCTGACGCACTCGTACCATCAGTAACATACTTCTTCAAAGCACGCTCAACACCATTCTTCCAAGTATTGATGCTTTCGTTCTTCAATTGCAGCGAACCAACGAGCTTGATGACGTGGTCGATTGGCATACGATAACGCAATACACCTGAAATCAACTTCGCATAGTTCCAATACTCTGGGTTAAACTTCTCTGACAAGCCTTCAACGGTAGTCTTATAACCACGCTTATTCTCAAACTGGAAGTCGTAACGATGGTTACCATCTTCGGCTGTCTGCTTGATAATCTTACCCTTAGTAACGCTCTTTGGAAGGGCAATACCCTCCTCATCGTCCTGCAAACCTGTAAAGATTTCGTAAGGATAACCATCTAACAAGCCAACGAAAAGCTACCCATTTCTCTTTATTGTTTTGGAAACGTACGACGTCACACTCCAATTCTTTTGGACGAACCTCAATAACGTTTGGATGGTTACAGATATGCTCATGATGCTCCTCAGCTGAGTTAAGGTCTTTACCTTCTCCTCATCAGCAGGCTTTTCTTCCTTCGTCTTATCCTTCTTCGATACAGAAATCATCACACCTGAGCGGCTACCATCACGATAGATAGTACAACCCTTGCAACCACTACGCCATGCCTCAACATAGAGTTTATTCACCAACTCCTCATCAACTTGGTTTGGAAGGTTCACTGTCACAGAGATTGAGTGATCAACCCACTTCTGAATTTCGCCCTGCATACGTACCTTCATCAACCAGTCAACATCGTTTGCGGTAGCTTTATAATAAGGAGAACGCTTCACAAGTTCGTCAATATCTTCCTGACTATACTTCTTCTGCGTATCAATTCCGTTCACCTCCATCCATGTCAAGAACTTACGGTGGTAAACAATGTACTCCTCAAAAGAGTCGCCCACCTCATCAACGAAGTCTACATGTACATCCGTATCGTTTGGATTAACCTTACGACGACGCTTATATACAGGCATGAAGACTGGTTCAATACCCGATGTCGTCTGTGTCATGAGCGAGGTTGTACCCGTAGGAGCAATCGTCAGACAGGCAATATTTCTACGACCATACTTTTTCATATCCTCGTAGAGCTGACCATCAGCCTCCTTCAGACGAAGGATAAACGGATTCTTCTCCTCACGCTTAGCATCATATATCTCAAACGCACCACGCTCCTGTGCCATTGTCACCGATGAACGATAAGCATTCAGAGCCAATGTACGATGAATATCAACCGAGAAGTCGGTTGCTTCTTGTGTTCCATAACGCAAGCCCATAGCTGCTATCATATCGCCCTCAGCAGTGATTCCCACACCTGTACGACGCCCCTGACAACTCTTCTTCTTAATCTTCTCCCAAAGATGATACTCTGCACTCTTCACCTCATCAACCTGAGGATCAGTCTTTATCTTCGACATGATGAGGTCGATTTTCTCCATTTCAAGGTCGATGATATCGTCCATCAATCGCTGTGCGAGTTGTGCATGACGCTTGAACAAATCCATATCGAAGCGCGCATGATCAGTGAATGGGTCGATAACGTATGAATAGAGATTCAATGAAAGAGTCGACAGCTATCGTATGGACAGAGTGGAATCTCACCACATGGATTCGTTGAAACAGTCTGAAACCAAGGTCTGCATAACAATCAGGAATACTCTCTCGGATAATTGTATCCCAGAACAACACGCCCGGCTCGGCACTCTTCCATGCGTTATGTACAATCTTTTTCCCATAATTCCTTAGCAGAAATCTCCTTTGTTACGCTTGGTTCGCTACTATTCGTAGGGAACTGCTGTACGTAAGTCTTATCCTCAACGACTGCCTGCATGAACTCATCGGTAATCTTCACCGACACGTTAGCACCGGTCACCTTACCTTCTTCCATCTTGGCATCGATAAACGCCTCTGAATCTGGATGCTTAATACTTACCGAAAGCATCAAGGCACCACGACGACCGTCCTGCGCTACCTCACGAGTACTGTTTGAATAACGCTCCATGAAAGGAACAAGACCCGTTGAAGTCAGGGCTGAGTTGTTAACTGGTGAGCCTTTCGGACGGATATGGGTCAAGTCATGTCCCACTCCGCCACGACGCTTCATCAGCTGCACCTGCTCTTCGTCAACGCGCATAATGGCACCGTATGAATCGGCATCACCGTCCAAACCGATAACGAAACAGTTAGAAAGTGATGCTACCTGATAGCTATTACCGATACCTGTCATCGGACTACCAGCAGGGATAATATATCTGAAATGGTCCAAGAGGTCGAATACCTCCTGTGCCGTCAATGGATTCTTATATTTATTCTCAATACGAGCTATCTCGTTAGCAATGCGCCAATGCATCTGTTCTGGCGACTTCTCATAGATATTTCCGAAGCTATCCTTCATCGCATACTTGTTGACCCACACGCGGGCAGCAAGTTCGTCTCCGCCGAAATAAGCTAAAGTAGCTTGAAATGCTTCATCAAATGAGTAAGTTTGTTTGGTTTCCATTATTGTCGTTTTAGAAAATATTTCGTCTGCGAAGTTACGAATTGTTTTCCAAAATAGAAAACATTTACTTAACTTTGTAGCATCAAAATTATCTAAAATGAAAACTATTAATACAAGAAAGACGATAAGAAAATACACCAACAAGGATGTATCGGAGGATTTACTGAAAACTCTATTAGAGAAGGCTGAGCGTACGCCAACAATGGGAAACCTGCAGCTTTACTCGGTTGTCATCACTCGCAACGAGGAAAAGAAGGCGCAATTGGCACCTGCCCATTTCAACCAACCGATGGTCATGGGCGCGCCTGTGGTCCTCACTTTCTGCGCTGACTTCCGTCGTACTACGCTCTGGGCGGAGAACCGTAAAGGCAACACCGGGTTACGACAATTTCCTTTCTTTCCTCAATGCTGCTACTGATGCGCTGCTCTATTGTCAGACTTTCTGCAATCTTGCTGAGGATGAGGGCTTAGGTACTTGCTTCTTAGGAACAACCATCTACAACCCTAAAACTATCATTGAAGCATTACAACTCCCTCGCTTAGTGATGCCTGTCGCTACGATTACCCTCGGTTGGCCTGATGAAGATCCAGCCCTTGTTGACCGCCTTCCTATCGACAGTATCATCCACCACGAGACTTACGAAGACTATACGCCTGAGCGTATCGATGCCTTCTATACGCCAAAAGAGCAATTAGAAGAAAACAAACACTTTGTGGAAATCAACAATAAAGAAACCCTCGCACAGGTATTCACTGACCTAAGATATACGAAAGAGGCGAATGAAGCCCTTTCTAAAGTATTAATAAATTCACTTAAAAAAATCAAGGATTTATAAAGGAGTAAACAAACCATCAACAACCAACAACTAACACAGCGGAAGCAAAAAAGGAGATTTCTATAAATCTCCTTTTTGCTTAATATCACTATCTCCCTTTAATATAATCCCCTCTTTTATTTTACTCCTTGATGTTACTTTGGAGAATGTATAAAAAGCATTGTTTGCATTATCTGACTCAAGAACCTTGAACTCCAAGTTCCAGCCTTTATCAACCATCCAATTAAGGAAACTTACAGCTGTTAAGAATTTAATAAATTTCCCTTGCTCATCTACTGGTCGTGTCTTCTTTTCTGATTCAAAAAGAGAAGAGTTTTCTCTCAAATCACCAAAATCAAGATAAACGATATAACTCTGCCTATTTAAATAGCCTTCTGCTTCGCAATAGTACTTCTTATCTTGTGCCATAAGCACGATTGGCACACAAAATAATAGGATTAGTAAAAAAATAAGTTTTTCTTCATAATTAATAGTTTTAGTACAACATATTTGCAAAGATAATAATAACACCCTTTTTCTTACAAATATTTTTGTAAACTTTCTACTTATTATATCTATTTTGTCCCTCTTTTTCATGTGATTTGTGATGGTGCTAACGCCCCGCACATCGTGTGCGGAACGTTAACACGCTATGTGCGAGGCGTTAACAGTATGGCAGAAGATAATAAAAGCTCACCCACAAGCCCCCTCTTCGCACGAAAGAGAGGAAGTGCAGGAAACACCATGCTTGCGAATAACTGAAAGCCTTTTCCCTAATTTATAGGGGTATCACGCACTACTCCCCTCCCTTTGGGGGAGGGCAAGGAGGGGCTGCTTGTTGTGGTGATTGGTTGCTGTCTTACTCTTTCTTTTTTTCCCAATTTCCCTTGCTTTTTCAATATTTTTATATATTTGCGAACGAACAAGGAAAGACTATTACACAACCTAAATATTTTGAATTATGGAACACATCCCACAGGTTTTTTGGCTCATTCCCATTGCATCAGTGTGCGCACTGGGTATGGCATGGTATTTCTTTAAGTCTATGATGAAAGCGGAGGAAGGTACACCCCGCATGGTTGAGATTGCTGAATACGTACGTCGTGGTGCCATGGCGTATCTGAAACAGCAGTACAAAGTCGTTTTGATGGTTTTTGTCGTTCTTGCTATTGTCTTCGCCATTATGGCATACGGCTTCAATGCTCAGAATGAATGGGTACCTTTCGCTTTCTTGACTGGTGGCTTCTTCTCTGGTCTTGCTGGTTTCTTCGGTATGAAAACGGCTACCTACGCCAGTGCAAGAACAGCCAACGCAGCACGTAAGGGACTCAACGACGGACTCAAGATTGCCTTCCGTTCGGGTGCAGTCATGGGTTGGTTGTCGTAGGTTTAGGATTATTAGACATTGCTATTTGGTTCATTGTCCTTACTTGGTTCTATTCCGATAAGATGACAACGAGCGAAATGCTTATCACCATCACAACAACGATGTTGACCTTCGGTATGGGCGCATCGACTCAGGCTTTGTTTGCTCGTGTGGGTGGCGGTATCTATACAAAGGCGGCTGACGTGGGCGCCGACCTCGTGGGTAAGGTCGAAGCTAACATCCCTGAAGACGACCCACGCAACCCTGCAACGATTGCCGACAACGTAGGCGACAACGTGGGTGACGTGGCGGGTATGGGTGCCGACCTATACGAGAGCTACTGTGGTTCGATTCTTTCTACCGCTGCCTTGGGTGCAACCGCCTTTGCTGCCTCATCAGGTGATATGCAACTAAAGGCTGTCATCGCACCAATGCTCATCGCTGCCGTCGGTGTTTTCCTTAGTTTGTTCGGTATTTTCCTCGTAAGAACGAAGGAAGGAGCCACGATGAAAGACCTTCTCCACGCCTTAGGACTCGGCACGAACACGGCTGCCGTACTCATTGCAGCTGTTAGTTTCCTCATTCTCTACCTCTTAGGCTTGGAGAATTGGCTCGGTGTTAGCTTCTCTGTCATTGCTGGTTTGGCAGCTGGAGTTATCATCGGTCAGGCTACGGAGTACTATAACTTCTCAAAGTTATATGCCAACAAAGGGAATTTCGGAGGCAAGTCAGACGGGCTCGGCAACAGTTATTATAAAAGGTATCGGTACGGGTATGATTTCTACTTGCATCCCAGTCCTTTCTATTTCAGTGGCTATCATGCTGAGTTATCTCTGTGCCAACGGCTTTGACATGTCAATGTCAGCACTCTCTATTCAGCACGGACTCTATGGTATCGGTATCGCTGCGGTGGGTATGCTCTCCACCTTGGGTATCACCTTGGCAACAGATGCCTATGGGCCAATTGCCGACAATGCTGGCGGTAATGCGGAGATGAGCGAGTTAGGAGCGGAGGTGCGCCAGCGCACAGATGCCCTTGATGCCTTGGGTAACACCACAGCCGCTACGGGTAAGGGCTTTGCTATTGGTTCGGCTGCACTGACCGCATTGGCGTTGTTGGCTTCTTATATCGAGGAAATCAAGATTGCCATGGCTCGTGTCGGTACACAAATGACCAATGTTGCAGGCGAAACTATTGATGCCACAAAGGCTACTATCCCAGACTTCATGAACTTCTTCCAAGTAAACCTGATGAATCCAAAGGTGCTTGTCGGTGCGTTTATCGGTGCTATGGCAGCCTTCCTTTTCTGCGGATTGACGATGGGTGCCGTTGGTAGAGCAGCTGGCAAGATGGTGGAAGAGGTGCGTCGCCAGTTCCGTGAGATTAAAGGAATATTAGAAGGAACAGGCACACCAGACTATGGACGATGCGTGGAAATCAGTACTCAGAGTGCGCAACACGAGATGATCATCCCATCGCTTTTAGCTATCGTCATCCCTGTTGTCGTCGGTCTTTTGCTCGGAGTGGCAGGTGTATTAGGCTTGTTAGTAGGCGGTTTGGCAGCAGGCTTCACCCTTGCCGTCTTCATGTCGAATGCAGGTGGTGCGTGGGACAATGCGAAGAAGTATGTCGAGGAGGGCAACTTCGGTGGTAAAGGCTCTGACGCTCACAAGGCAACCATCGTCGGTGACACCGTTGGCGACCCATTCAAAGACACTTCTGGTCCATCGCTCAACATCCTTATCAAACTCATGAGTATGGTCAGCATCGTCATGGCAGGACTTACCGTTGCCTGCCTATAACAACAAACTCGAAAGTATTTTCACAAAAAGAGGTATTTTTCTTTACGACAAAAATATTTCTTTTTGTGAAAGTAATTTGCTATGTGTCGCTTTTCAAGACAGTAGATTATACGAACATATCTTCCCACTACACAACCTTTGCCTTTTAATATGAAACAAAACAGGATGATTATACATACAAACTACGTTTTACATAGCCAATTAGTTGCAAATCATTTCATACATTGTTAAATACAGAGAATATATTTGGAAAAACATCTATATAGCTTATATTTGCAAAACGAATCTACTAACAATTTAAAACTGATAGACATGAAAAGAGCTATTATGATTTTATCCATCTATATAGTTGGTAACGTCCTGTTGTTAGTGGGAACAGATTTTAAGCCCACGATACCTATTATTATACTGCAAATTATGAGTTTCTGGGGAACTTACAAGCTGATAAAAGATTCTAATCTTTCCAAGAAGAAGGGGGAGAATCTGTCTAATTAGCCTAATTGGACTAATTAGGCTAATTAAACTTATTGTTCTCATTGACCATCCAACACCCATCAGCCATCAGCTAACACCCTTTCTGCCTCTTGAAGGATTTCCTTATGATCAAACGCTAAGTCGGGAAGTTCGGTCAAGGGGAACCACTTTGCTTGTGCTGCATCATCCAAACCGCTGACTTCTGCAGGTTTGTCAAGAATCGTGTAATAAGCCACGGTGATGATTCGCTCGCGTGGATCACGGTCGACAGCATCAAAGATACCAACACGATGCAACTCGCCAACCACTAAACCAGTCTCTTCCTTCAACTCACGACGAGCAGCATCAATCGTTGTTTCGTCAATATCCATGAAGCCACCTGGGAAAGCCCATTTCCCCTTACAAGGTTCGTTCTTCCGCTGTATCAACAGCAGTTTCATCCCTTCTTCAGTACGTGCAAAAACAAGACAGTCAGCCGTTACGGCTGGGTGTGGGTAATTGTATGTGTACATTAGGTGTATTCTTGATTTATAAAACTCCTTTCTCTTTCATGTATTCCGTCAAATCTTCCATCAAATAACGAGAGCCGAATGTATGTAAGACATCATAAGAAGGCACAATATATTCATCCAGTATACCAGAGGGTTTTCAACCTACGATACACTTCTTGTTGTGGTAGTTTCAGCATTACCGACAACTTGCCAATGCAATAAGTAACAAACTCTAATGTCTTTTTGATCCATTTCATTACTCAACTTAAAAACAATAAAGCTTATAAGTAGGGCAAATATACAAATAATATATGAAACTGAACATTATCTTACAGAATAATTATCTTACATGAATCTTTAAGCAATAAAAAGTATGAAAAATATTCTTTTCATTTAAGTGTTCTATCCATTTTTTTCTTACCTTTGCGCCCTATGGAATTTAGAACAATTGTCAACATCCCCCGTCCAACATTTGAGTTGGAACCTTGTGAGCGGATTCTTTTTGTAGGGTCATGCTTTGCCGACAATATTGGCAAGCGATTCAAAGAGGAGAAATTCCGTGCCATGGTAAACCCCTTCGGCGTGATGTATAACCCTGTGTCAGTGCTACATACGGTGAAGAAGGTGGCAAATCATACGTTTGACACAGCCGTATTCACATTGGGAACAAACCATGTCTATGTGGAGCGAGCTACAGGCGAGATTGTTGACAACTGCCAGAAACGTCCACAACGAGAGTTTGAAGAGCGCAAACTTACGGTTGAGGAATGTGCAGAGGCACTACGTGAGGCTATCACCCTACTACGCCAAGCGAATCCAAAGGTCAAAGTTATCATCACGATTAGCCCTATCCGTTATGCCAAATATGGCTATCACGGAAGTCAGTTATCAAAGGCTGTGCTGCTGTTGGCTGCTGACAAATTGGAGAAGGAAGAAGGTGAGACGGTCTATTATTTCCCAGCTTATGAGATTGTGAACGACGAACTACGCGACTATCGTTTCTACAAAGCAGATATGCTGCACCCCAACGAGCAGGCTGTAGAATATATTTGGGAACAGCTTGTAGCAACCTGTTTCTCTGCAGAAGCCCAACGGTTTCTTGAGGAATGGCGACCTATCAAAGAGGCGTTGGCGCATCGCCCGTTTAATCCAGAGGCAGCGGCTTATCAGGATTTCATAAAGAAAACAATGGAAAAAGCAAAAATGTTGAAACTAAAATATCCCAATATAGAATTGAATTTATAACTATGGACGAAATGAACGACAAGCAGATAGAAGCACTGCTGAAAGCACATGGCATTAGACTGACCGCAAATCGCATACTCATAGCACGCACATTGTCAGGATTGGACAATCCAGCCTCTATGAAAGAGTTAGAAGCAAAGATCCAAACGATTGACAAGTCAAATATATTCCGTACACTATCATTGTTAAACAGCAGCACTTAGTACATCAATTGGAGGACGGGAATGATGTGGTGCGCTACGAATTATGTCTTAGCGATGACTATGAAGAGGATGAGGATATGCACGTACACTTCTATTGTGAGCGTTGCCATCAAACCTACTGCTTCAATGACATACCTGTTCCGCAGGTAGAACTGCCCGGAGGATATGAGCAGTTTTCAATCAATTATATGATAAAAGGAATATGTCCTAAATGTGCTCACCGATATTATCTTAAATGATAAGACGAAAAAACCACAAGGATAATATGCTGTATTAAGACTTTTCACTACCTTTGCATAAGATATAAAACAATATAGATAGTAATGAATTATACTATTGAGAAAGTAACGACGCTCATTGGCGCACGCCGTTATGGTGATAAGGATGCAAATATAAGCTTTGTACTTACCGACAGCCGCTCTCTCTGTTTCCCTGAAGAAACATTGTTCTTTGCGCTTAAGTCTGAGCGTAACGACGGACATAATTACATCCCAGAACTTTATGCAAGGGGTGTGAGAAACTTTGTCGTGGAGGTAGTACCTGAGGGTTGGGCTACGCGTTATCCTGATTCAAACTTCTTGAAAGTTGTTGGTTCGCTGGAAGCTTTGCAGCGACTGGCTGAACGTCATCGTGATGAATACTTGATTCCGATTGTGGGAATCACGGGGTCTAATGGTAAGACGATGGTCAAGGAGTGGCTTTATCAGTTGCTTTCTCCGCAGATGGTGGTCACACGCTCACCTCGTAGCTATAATTCCCAGATTGGTGTTCCGCTGTCAGTATTGCTCTTGAGTGAAAATACACAGGTCGGTGTCTTTGAAGCGGGCATCAGTCTTCCGGGTGAGATGATGGCTTTGCGCGACATTATCCAGCCTACTATCGGCGTCTTCACCACGTTAGGTACTGCCCATCAAGAGAACTTCCCATCCATAGAAGCGAAATGTCATGAGAAGATTAAACTCTTCCATGACACAGAGGCGATAGTCTATTCTTCGGATGATGAGGTGATGATGCAGTGTTTAAGCCAGTATGATTACAAGGGGCAGAAGCTTGATTGGTCTGTAAAGAATGAAGATGCTGCATTCTATATCAAATCCATTGAAAAGAAAGACATTGAAACAACCGTTTCATATATTTGGAAAGGAAAGACAGAAGGACAATATAAACTGCCTTTCATTGATGATGCCAGCGTTGAAAACTCTATCACCTGCGCAGTCGTTTCACTCCATTTAGGCCTTAATCCTGAGACCATTAGCGAGCGAATGGCACAGTTAGAGCCTGTCGCTATGCGCTTGGAGGTAAAGGAGGGACAGCATGGCTGTACGCTTATCAACGATTCTTATAACTCTGATTTCAACTCACTCGATATTGCACTCGACTTCATGAACCGTCGTCCTGACCATAAGGGACGTCGTCGCACATTGATTTTGAGCGATATCCTGCAAAGTGGTGACACGGATAAAGACCTATATAATAAGGTGGCTTTTCTATGTGAAAAGCGTGGTGTTGAGAAGTTTATTGGTGTCGGTGAAGGGCTTTTGGAACAGCGTTCTGCCTTTAAGCATTTGGGCGAAAAGCATTTCTTTGCTACCGTCAACGCCTTTATCCACAGTGATGTCTTCGCTAACTTACACGATGAAGTAATCTTATTGAAGGGCGCACGACAGTTTGGGTTCGACCGACTGACAGAACTCTTGGTGAAGAAGGTGCATGAGACAGTATTGGAGGTAAACCTCAATGCTGTTGTTGACAATCTCAACTGGTATCGCTCTTTCCTCAAACCAGAGACGAAATTGGTTTGTATGATTAAGGCTGATGCCTATGGAGCTGGGGCGGTAGAGATTGCAAAGACCTTACAAGATCATCGTGTTGACTATCTCGCTGTGGCTGTTGCTGACGAGGGTGTGACGCTCCGTAAGAACGGTATCACAAGCAATATCATGATTATGAATCCAGAGATGACTTCCTTTAAGACGCTCTTCGATTACGACCTTGAACCAGAGGTGTATAGTTTCCGACTCATGGATGCACTCGTGAAGGCGGCACAGAAGGAGGGTATCACGGGCTTCCCTGTTCATATTAAGCTCGATACAGGTATGCATCGATTAGGCTTTGACCCACAGAAGGATATGGACGAACTGATTAAGCGACTGAAACAGCAGAACGCTATCATCCCTCGTTCGGTCTTCTCTCACTTTGTTGGCTCTGATGCTGACAACTTCGACGAGTTCTCTGCACGCCAGTTTGCACTCTTCGATGAGGGTAGCAAGAAGCTTCAAGCAGCCTTCAATCATAAGATTATCCGCCACATGGACAACTCTTCGGGCATCGAGCACTTCCCTGAACGTCAGATGGATATGTGCAGATTGGGCTTAGGTCTTTATGGTATTAACCCACGCACAAACAAGACAATCAACAATGTCTCTACGTTGAAGACGACTATCCTGCAACTACGTAACGTACCAGCTGGTGACACGGTAGGCTATTCTCGCAAGGGAACAATCGACCATGACAGTGTGATTGCAGCAATTCCAATCGGATACGCTGACGGCTTAAACCGCCATTTGGGCAACCGCCACTGCTACTGTTTGGTGAATGGTCAGAAGGCAGAGTACGTCGGTAACATCTGTATGGACGTAGCTATGATTGACGTAACAGGTATTGATTGTAAAGAAGGCGACAGTGTTGAAATCTTCGGCGACCACCTCCCTGTCACCGTTCTCAGCGACACGCTCGGCACTATTCCATACGAGGTTCTGACGACTATCAGCAACCGCGTGAAGAGAGTTTACTTCCAAGATTAGAAAAGGAAGCCCACACATGTGGCCCCCCCCTTCCCCTCCCACATAGGGAGGGACATAATAACTTTCATTCTCTCACAGAATGCACAGATAAACAGACTTTACAGAACTTCTACACAGAGCCCTGACGGGCATGGATAGCACAGAAGCTACCACAACACACAGTATAGACTTTCCGTCTACAACCAATACAACCTAATCTACTATGCAAGAAAATGATATCACCTATAATATTATAGGAGCAATATACAAAGTCTATGCGGCACTGGGACCAGGCTTACTCGAATCTGTCTATGAGGAAGCTTTAACCTATCAATTAGAGATGAATGGACTACAAGTAGAGCGTCAGGTGCATGTTCCTATATTTTATGAGGGTAAACAATTAGCTGATGATTTAAGATTAGATCTATTGGTAGAAGATCAAATTATTGTAGAATTAAAGGCTGTAAAAGAATTGTTGGACACGCACTACAAACAACTCCTAACCTACCTGAGACTATCCAATCTGCACATTGGACTACTCGTAAACTTCCAAACTGCTGATATTAAACATAATATCCATAGAGTTATCAATGGATATAGATAATATTTGCAGACATCCATATCGTCAGAACTCTGTGCAATCTATGCCCGTCAGGGCTCTGTGTATAAGTTCTGTAAAATCTGCTCATCTGTGTATTCTGTGAGAAAATTATAATAGAAAAAGGAAAAAATGGCAATAATATATTTACTTCTCGGCATCATAATCGGCGCAAGCATTATGCTGCTTTGGATGAAGAACAAGTCAACATTAGAGCAGAAGAAGGCTGGTGAGGAATTAGCTGTCCTTCGTAGCCAACTTGACACGGAACGGAGGAATGTTGATGAACGTATTGCTGCAGTCAAAGAGAATGCTAACCAACAACTTGAAGCAGAACGAAAGCATGGCGAACAGCTACGCAATGAACTCCAAAAGCAGGCTGAAGCAAAGAACAGACTGCTGCAAGAGGAGGTGCGCAACATGGCTGCACAGATGTTGGATGAGAGTCGGGAGAAGATGAATACGGCTGACAAAGAACGCTTAGATGCCCTTCTCTCACCACTAAAAGAGCGTTTAGAGGCTTTTAATCAGACGGTTACAAATAACAGCAAGGAGAATACTGCCAATAAAACGGAAATCAAAACGACCTTCGAAGAGGCGATGAAACGCCTTCATGCAGAGCAGGAAATGACCATCAAAGCGATGCGTGAGGATCAGGAACGTGCCGTAAAAGAACTCCGCGAACAGACGGAACGTATTGGTAACGATGCCGCTTCACTCACGCAAGCACTCAAAGGCGACTCGAAGATGCAGGGTGATTGGGGTGAGATGATTCTCGAAAAGACCTTGGAAGACTGTGGACTTATTCAGGACCAACAGTATTTTCTGCAAGAGAACTACAAGGATAAGGACGGTAATAACTTCCGACCAGATGCCGTCATCGTCTTCCCAAATGAAGAACGTGCGGTGATTGATGCGAAGGTTTCACTAACGGCTTATCAGGCAGCTATCAGAGAAGAAGATGCTACGGAGCGTGAACGCTATATGAAGGAACACGTTACCTCTATCAAAAAGCATGTCGACGAGTTATCGGCTAAGAACTACGAGAAACTTGTACCGGGTTGTATCGGTTTTGTTCTGATGTTCGTTCCTTACGAAAGTGGTTATTCTGCAGCCTTGAAGACCGACCCATCCATCTTGCAATACGCCTATCGCAAGCATATTATCATCCTGAGTCCAAGCAACCTGCTCATGGCTTTGCAGCTGACACACACCATGTGGCAGAACTTCCGTATGACAAAGAATGTAGAGGAAATCCTCTATCAGTCTAACGAACTATTCGATAAGTTCGTCACCTTTGCAGAGACTTTCGTAAAGATTGGTACAAATATCGAACGCCTACAACAAGACTTCAACAAGGCTAAGGGCCAGCTAAACGAGGGTAAGGGCAACATCGTCCGCCGCTTAGAAGGCTTAAAAACATTAGGTATTAGTCCGAAAAAACAGATTCCAGAGAACTTGTAATCCGCTAATATAAGCCCTCACGAAGGGATAAAGAGAAGGTAAAACTTTCAAACATAAATAATCTAAGTTTTCTCTCACAGAGTGCACAGATAAACAGATACGATGCCTACACAGAGACCTAAAGGTCATTCGAAGACACAGATTCTATTGCTATACATTCGCAAAACTGCTCTGTGTACTCCAAGACCTTTAGGTCTCTGAGCATTTCAGTTAGCAAAAAAAGGAAAACTGTTCTTTCTGTTCATCTGTGTATTCTGTGAGAAAAATTACATCAAATCAAAGGTCAATGGGTTTAGAAATATTATTACAAAATATCCAACAAAATTCCTGCAAAAGAGGCTAAAAACAAGTGATTTTAGTACCATTGTAAATCTTTTGAAATCAGATAGTTGCACAACTGCTTTTCAAAAGGTGCTTAATAAGGCTTAAAAAGGGCGTTAGTTAGACCTCAAAAGGGCATCTTTTACAAGCCAATTGGGCGTTAATTCGAATGCAATTAAGCCTAAATTAAAAACGAATGGAGGAAAAATGTTTACAAAGAAGATTACTGTTGCTTAATTCGTTGACCACTAAAAACACTAAAAACCCTACTTCAACAGATACTGTTTTTCTCGACTCAATAATATCTTCCATATTTTTCGCTTGCCCATGAAATCAGGTTATTGATAAGCGGTAAGAGGCTTTGCCCTTTCTGTGTAAGCGAATATTCGACACGAGGCGGTATCTCAGGGAAGGCTTCACGAAGGATAAGCCCATCTCCCTCCAACGTCTTCAACGTTGCTGTAAGCATCTTTTGAGAGATATCGGGTATATTACATTGCAGTTCCTTAAAGCGTTGGCTATTATTGTTTTCTAATGTGAAAAGCACCAACATCGACCACTTATCCCCTACTCTTGACAGTACATTACGTATAGGACAATCTGGATAAAAGGGCATCTCTTCTTCATTTCTATTCATACTTATAAGTTCTTTAAGTCATATTACTGCACAAAAAGTAACTATTATAAGCTAAGGTTCATATCTTTTAGTGTTAAACTATGTAAAACACATACCCCTTAAAAGCTTTATTATCAGCATTACTTACCTCAAGGTAACTGGCTAACATTTGCGTGCCTACTTGTAGAACAGACTGAAAGTCAATACCTTTGCATCATCAAAACAAATAAAACAATAAAACAAAAAGAATTATGAAAGCAATTGAAACGATCAAGAATGGTAAGAACTTCACAGCAGTAAACGTAGGTAAGCTCAGCGATATCAAGGACTATGTACTCCCATTCGGAGAAATAGAGATTCCGGGTAAGGTATTCGTTGGTCAGGCATTACAGACGACAGGTAGCGAACTTTCATTCCAAACTCTTGTTCCTGGTCAGGACAGCGGCTTCCTCCATAGCCACAAGACACACGAAGAACTATACTTTATCCTTAGAGGTGAAGGCGAATATCAGGTTGATGGTGAGGTCTTCCCAGTGACAGAAGGTAGCATTATCCGCGTTGCACCAGAAGGAAAGCGTGCGCTGAAGAATACTGGTAATGACGAGATGTTAATGCTCTGCATCCAGTATAAAGCTAACAGCTTTGCAGAGGAAGATTCCCCTATGACCGACGGTGTGATATTAAATGACAAACTAAAATGGTAATTGACCCACTCTTCCCAACGTGTCCGATACGTAATATCCTCTCACGGATATGCGTGGCGGACACGCTTTGCCTTATCCAAGAATTAGGTAGGAAAGGTGAGGTGAGCTACGAAGCGTTAAGTCAAGACTTGCCCGATGGATCTCTATCCGCCTCGTTAATGGTCTTGAAAGAAGACAATATTATCGTTGAAAACAACAAGCTATACAGCCTTTCAACCCTCGGAAAGGAACTCTATCCACTCGTCTCAACCCTCATCACTTGGTGCGAAAAGAATCTTTCCATCTACAACAAATAATAAATAGAACGAAATGGGACGTGGATTCTACCAACATACTGTACTTTGGCAAATAAAAAAGAGTGAAAGAAAACATTGTTTCTTCCACTCCTTTTTTATTTTATGTAGCTTTATCAGAAGCAAGGGCAGCAATTATTGGGATGCCCAACAACTGATAGAAAGCCTTTACTTCTCCAATACCTTAAACTCAGCACCTGTTGCGAAGTCCTGACCAGACTGCTCACTGAGGGCTGTCAGACGAACGAAGCGAGCCTTAACTGGTGTAGTGAGGAGGATAGTCTTTTCCTTTCTGTTGTTCTCAAACTCACCCTCTGCAACAGCCTTACCCCATGTCTTGCCGTCGTTGCTTACCTGAATGCTGTACTTCTTGATGTTACCATTGTTGCTGTCCTGACGTGGGAGGTAGGTAAAACCCTTGATAGTCTTCATTCCACCACAGTCGAAGTCAACCCAGTGTGGGTGGTTAGCCACCGTAACAGAATACATTGTGTGCCAGTAGCTGCTTGGATTTCCATCAGTAAGGTGGCTTGCATCACCCTCACCACTCTCCTGACTTGAAGCGAAGACCACTGACAATGGAATACTCTCAATACGTGAGAAGGTCTGAGAAGCTACGAGCCAATCATTCTCCTTTGTCCAAGCTGAGATTGTACCACCGTCGCGCAAGCTTACAGAACCAGTGTACTTCACAGCCTTCTTGCTGTCGTTAACACGATAGTAGATATCGCCCTTCGCACCGTTAGCATTGATTGTCACATTGCCCTCACCATCACGAATGATAGTAAGTGGTGTAGCACCGTTAAGACTTACATTCGCATTGCTAACAAGGTCAGTAGTCTTAACAGAGTTCATAGGACGAATCATATAACCGAAGGTGTGTGGCGTTGCCATCACACGGTCGCGCAGCAACGGACCACCCTGTCCACAACTGTTACCACCAAGACCAGTGATAGCCATGTCAAGGTGCAAATGAGTGTATTCACTCTGTGGCAACTCGTGTGGGTGATTAGCCATTGCAATGGTATTATCCGACCAAGGAAGCGCAGAGAAACTCATCTTATCCTTAGCCACGAAGATAGCACCATAGAGGGCATCGCCGCCATCATTGCCTGTAAGAGAGAGAGAGCCAACGAGTATCCTGATGATTACCCGTATCTTGTGGTTTAGGGAAGGCAACGAACTCATCTTCAACCTCCTGCTGCTCATAGATACCAATCATCTGACCCGTCTTACGGTCTGGATAGTTGTCAACAGTACCACGACCATAGTAATTCAACAAGCTGAGTGCCTTTGGAACACGTACTGTATAGCCCAACTTAGCGAGTGTCAAATTAGGCTTATTGCTTGTGATTGCGCTCTCGCTCTCGATGCTACCGTCAGGGAAGATAGTGTAAACCACCTGTGTATTAAAGCGGAAATCGTCCTTACCGAATGGCTTTTCCTTGTACTCGATGAGCTTCTTCCAGTTGGCATTGCCACCCTCAAGGCGATAACCATAAGGTGCCTGTGACTCAACATTGAACACAACAGCAACCGAACCGTCAGCATTTGCGTGGGTTGTATAGTTAGTACACTTATGCTGCAGGTTGTTCAAACCATTTGCATACCACGCCTCGTAAGCCCAGTTGTCATTGTTAACCCATGCACGGAAAGCGTTCAACTCTGGTCCACAACCATCTGGAATAACGGTCTTACCATCGTACTGAAGGTTATAAATCGTACCCTTTGCCAGGTCGAAAGTCGTTGTAAAGGTCTTGCCAGAGAAGACAATCTTATTGTCCTTTACGGCTGACATATTCACCTTACCTGCTGCTGCGATTGCTGGGCGAGTTGCTGCAGCCTGCACTGGCAACTGCTCCTCAGCCTGAACATAACCTGCCTTTGCCCATGGCATATCATGCTTAAGACAATAGGTTACGTGGAGGAAGTAGTCCTTATTTGGGTCAAGGCCCTCGTTGAGTCCTGCGATTGTAATGCTCTTATGGCTTCTTGCTGATACGCTACCAAGCTCAAGGTCGCCCTTCTTAACGATTACACCATCAGCTGTCAGGCTATAAGACATTGCATAACCACTGAGGTCATCAGAGTAGTAGTTCTTATTGAACACGTCCAAAGTAGCTGTCTTAGCGTCCTTCCAACTTGTACCAATATACTGATACACCTTCTTCACCTCATAATACTGTGGTTTTGGAGCCTCATCACCGAAGATAACACCATTCATAACAACTGTCCATCGTTAGGCGTATCACCGAAGTCACCACCATAAGCAAGGTAACGCTGGCCGTCCTTTGTGTAGTTGTACATACTCTGATCAATCCAGTCCCAGATAGCACCACCCATGAAGAAGTTAGTAGACTCCATTGCATCCCAATAGTCAACGAGGTTACCAACAGCGTTACCCATTGAATGGGCATACTCTGAGATATGGAAAGGATACTTAATACCCATCTTTCCCTTCACCGCATCGCGGGTCCAAGCAATACTTGGATACTGGTTAGAACCCATGTCCACGATGTCGTTGTTGCGCTCATACTGTACTGGTCTTGAAGCGTCATAAGCCTTCAAAGAGTCGTAGGCTACAACGAAGTTATGACCAGGTCCTGCCTCATTACCCAAACTCCAAATAACGATTGAAGGATGGTTAACCAACTGACGAGTCATTGCCATCACACGATCAACGTGTGCTGCTTGGAACTCTGGTACGTGTGAAAGCGATGCCTTACCATAGAAGTACTCATGACTCTCGATGTTTGCTTCGCTCTCCAAGTAGATACCATACTTGTTGCAGAGATAATAGAAGTAAGGGTCGTTAGGATAGTGAGAGGTACGCACGTGGTTGATATTCGCACGCTTCATCAGCATAATCTCACGTTCCATCTGCTCACGAGAGATAACCTTACCCGTCAATGGGTTGGTATCGTGGCGGTTAACACCCTTGAGTTTCACTGGCTTACCATTGATATAGTAATATCTTCCAGCCAAACCGAACTCGTCCTGACTTGCAGGAGTATCCTTAATCTCAACCGTACGGAAACCAGTTTGGAAACTTATCGTTTCAACGACCTTCTTACCCTGCATCAACTCACCAACGAGAACATAGACATTTGGCTCTTCTGCTGTCCATGCTGCCGCATTGTTCACTGTGAGCGTCTGTCGAACGTCAGTCTGTCCCTTACTATTACAAACGGTCTTTGCCTTTGCATCCTCGAAGGTTGCTACTAACTCGTTGTCATCAGCAAAGAGTCTGTTCTTATAGATGCTCCAACGAAGGTGGAGATCCTTTGCATTCTTAGCAGTGAGGTTCTGCAATGTTGTATTGAGATCGACAGTACCCTTACCATCAGCGAATGAAGGGGATTGCCTTCACGTCAGCAACGTGTACCTTCGGAGTTGCAGTTACGTTCACGCTACGGAAGATACCTGGCAAGCGGAACATATCCTGTGCCTCAAGGAAACTACCGTCAGACGAGCGATAAACCTCTACTGCCACCTCGTTCTTGCCCTTAGTGATATAAGGGGTAATATCGAATTGTGCCGTATTGCGTGAGTTCTTTGAGAAGCCCACGTAACGACCGTTAATCCATAAATAGAAGAATGAGTCTACACCATCAAAGTTGAGATAGACTTCCTTGCCGTCCCAAGTTGCAGGGATATCAAAACTTCTTCTGAACGAGCCCACCTCATTACGATACTCGTAAGTGGTATAGTTCTTTGGCGGCTCACGCATAACACCCTTCTTCCAGTCACCCGGTTCGATGTTATATTTAAAGATAACCCACTGATTTACATAGATTGGCACACCATACTTCAGTGTTCCATCTTTCTGAATACCCGCCATATTCCAGCTTACTGGCACCTGCAAACGATCCCACTTGCTGTCATCATAACCCTTTGTGAAGAAGTCTTTTGGACGTTCATCAGGGTTCTTTGAGAAGTGGAAACTCCATTCTCCTTCAAGAGAAAGGTAATCCTTGGCAAACTCTGGCAATACCTTTCTTGCCTCATCAACCGATGAGAAAGAAGAGAAAATCGCACGAGCTGGCAGCTTGTTATAACCCAATGCACCGGGTGACTGCCATTCATTACCAGTTGGTGCTGTTGCCTGACCGAAGAGATAGCCTCCAGCAGGATAGTCATCAGCCTGTAAAGGCGCAGCTGTTAATGACGATAATAATAAACCGAATAATAATTGTTTATGCATAATAGTTAGGTGTTATACGCTTTCTGAACTGTCTCTGACCGCCTTTTTCAAGGCTTCTTCAAAGACGCTATGAGACTGCTACTCAGCTTGCAAGCCCCACTCCATTTTACAACGTAGGCAAAGTTAATAAAAAAAAACAAATAAGCAATAGGAAAGCAAGGATATTACGTAAATAATACACTCTTGGGGGAAGTAGACAAGTGAACGGGTAGACGAGTAAACAAGTTAATTGCGAAGAAAGACAGAGTAACAAGGGAACGAGTGGACAAGTTAGACGAGTGGACAAGTTAATTGCGAAGGAAGACAGAGTAACAAGGGAACGAGTGGACAAGTTAGACGAGTGGACAAGTTAATTGTGAAGAAAGACAGAGTAACAAGGGAACGAGTGGACAAGTTAGACGAGTGTACAAGTTAATTGCGAAGGAAGACAGAGTAACAAGGGAACGAGTGGACGAGTAAACAAGTTGATAGTGAACGAGTTGATTGCGAAGAAAGACAAAGTAACAGGAGAACAGGGGTAAGTACTTATAATATATGGGGTGAGAAGGGGTTGAAAAAAGCAAGAGACTAATACACTTCTTACAAGAAGAGTTTAGTTTTTATTTGCTGTCACTTTTAACACTTCAAGTAATCACACTGTAAACTAATAAGTTAGACGAGTTCTTCGAGTGATAGGAGTGACAGCAAAGTTTGTTTTATAGAAATGTATTGAGAGAACAATGCAACATGAGGGGTGACAAGTTAGACGAGTGAACGAGTTGACAAGTTAACAGGTTGCTTATGGAGAATACAAGACAACATGAGAACTCGGTTTCCATTATGCTGCTAAATCTATAACAAGTCACAAGGGGCAACGACTTTCTGATTTGGGTCCATACCACGTCTTTTCATTAGTTTACCAAGTCCGAAGATATGATAAGACTTGATTGGCTTGGGCGTAACGAGTTGAATACCAAACTGATCCTTATGGATGTCATATATAAGTTCTGAACAATAGTACTTGTCATTATTAAACTTAAAGGCTAAATCATAACGCTTACCAAGGTATTTAGCGTACTTAATTTTGACAGGTTTGTTCAGTACTCGTCTTCTCTTATACCTTCCCATCTTACCCCTATCAATCCATTTCTTAAGTGGAGTGAGCTTGACAACATTAGAGGCTTCAAGCACATAGAGTTTTCCTTCCTTCTCTACAATCACACCACAATGTGACCACGGAGAATTAGTTGCTAATTGAATAAAAGGCGACTGACGACTTTGCGATACTTGAAAGATTAAGTCTCCTTCCTTAAAATCATTCGTCACTCTTGGAGTTCGCTGCGCATACAATGCAATAGCAACCAATAGTAACATGATTATTGTCTTAAACTTTTTCATTATTATTCTGTTATTCTTTGACTTACAAGGACTCTAAAAATACATTTTCCCATTATTTAGGAGTAGCCGTAAAGCGATTGCAAAGGTAATGATTCTAAAGCAGAATGTCATGCGGAGTAGACTTTTTTCTTATAAGCTGCCTTCTGACTGACCTTTCCTAAAGTGAGAATACTACTAAAAAAGGTAGAAGTACCATGCTTAAAAATACTAAACAATAATCCACCTCAACTTTGCCAGCTCTATTTACCCTTGTTTTAATGGAAGATACTCTCAGAGAATAAAAGCAACAAAACAAAATGAAAACAACAAAAACTATTTATCCTTGTTTTAATGGAAGATACTCTTAGAGAGTTGGAGTTTTGAAAGAACCTTATTGTGTAATTATGTCTTAATCCTTGTTTTAATGGAAGATACTCTTAGAGCTTGCTAACAATCCTACAGCCACAAATAAGACAGTGTCTTAATCCTTGTTCTAATGGAAGATACTCTCGGAGTCTGTGTTCGATCACGACACAATTATCAATCATCTGTCTTAATCCTTGTTGTAATGGAAGATACTCTCAGAGACAGAAATTTTTGAAGATTGCACTGACAAAGAAAAGTCTTAATCCTTGTTTTAATGGAAGATACTCTCAGAGTCAAACAACTATGAATAAGTTATATTTCTTTACGGTCTAAATCCTTGTTCTAATGGAAGATATTCTCAGAGCCAGACAAAGGTGATGCTGCGACCTTCGGATATGAGTCTTAATCCTTGTTTTAATGGAAATACTCTCAGAGTACTGTACTTTTTGTGTGTTGTCGTTCTGCACTTTAAGTCTTAATCCTTGTTTTAATGGAAGATACTCTCAGAGCTACCCAAGTTGCCAAACACAGATTATTCATAGAGTCATAATCCTTGTTTTAATGGAAGATACTCTCAGAGCAGAAGTTAAAAACTTTGATAAGGCAGCCATCGCTCGTCATAATCCTTGTTTTAATGGAAGATACTCTCAGAGGGTTTGATTGATAAAGTCAAGGCTTTCGCATCTACAGTCATAATCCTTGTTTTAATGGAAGATACTCTCAGAGAGCAAGACATATGAATCCTTTGTATAAGCGGGATTGGTATTTATAAGACCAATAGTGCCTGCTCTTGTTAACAGAAATCAACTGCTTTCTAAGCGAATGCAAAGGTAGTAATTTTTAAGCAAAATGTCAAGGAACGCTGGGTTAAATCTTATTAGCCAAAGGTGACTTTTTTATAGGCTTGAGCCGTTAAGAAAGAAGGAGTTCCTCCATATCTATCATATAATCTAAAACCTATTTTGATTGCTTCATTGTCACTTGCATCATCAAAAGCTGCTAAAAAGTCTGCATCCCCAAGTTCCTTAATTCGATTTTTCAAGTATTGAGAGGCCCATGCTCCCCAACTTCGGTTATTATCTTTCAGTTGTACTGCTCCTGCCCCAGCTGTTAATTCCCATTCTGTAAACCCAACTGCTTTTCCGATAAAACCATAATGTATATTAGACCACAAATCATAGAAAAAAAATGATATGTTTGCTCTTATCACAAGATCAATGTTTATTTCCTTGAAGCCTTTGTATTGCTTTCTTATGATCCCAAGGACATCCTGCTGCAACAAGTCCTTTCCATTTGGTATATGCTTTGATTCTACCTTCAATTTTGTCAGAAATTGCTGCTGAGAACAAAGGTGAATGAGAAGGATTAGATTGCACAAAGGCTCGCCCAAAAGGAGTCATCAAACTCAATGCTTTTTGGGCAGCCATTCTCCCTTTATTGTAAGAAGTAAGTAAATTCCGACTTTCTCTTACATGACCAGACTTCGAATTTACTTGTATTTCTCGGCAAAGATATTGAGCTATTTTTCCTCGGAGCCACAAACAAAAACGCAGAAAATCTGAGAAACATTGGGAAGACAATCTAAACGATAATGTATCACATTCGACTCTCATAACCCTGCTTGAAGTCCACCTCAAATCGTTATTTCCAGAAAATCTCCATGCTCTGTTTCACAAATCAACTTCTTCAAGTCCATAGAAACAACATAGTATTCAAAAAACGAGCATTCTCCAATTATGAATACCACATCTGCGACCCTTGCCTTGAATATGTGTGTGACATCCAATTCAGCAATAAAATAGCAGAAGTCTTCATTGTTCAAGAAGCAAGATATCCGTTTGTATTGATAATCATCATCATAATGATGCTCCTTCGGGGGAAAACGAAAAGATAGCCACCAAACTCTAGGATTGCCTAGTACAAATCGATTTTTGATTCTATCCAAGACATCACCTCCGAGCTCCTGAATTCTCTCTCTTGCATCAAGGCTCTCTATACATCTCAATAGCTCTTGATATTGTTCATCCATTTGCAATTACATACATAGTTAATGTCCATCTATCACACCCTCACCCTTCTTGGGAGATCTATGAGGGTGGGTGTTACCATCATAGGTAAGATTAAACCTCTTACTTCCACCATCAGAACGCTTCCCTTGAGTTTGAACTCCAATATGCGGTTTATCATGTCCCTTAGTAAAATCCATATCAGGGTGAGCAGAATCGTACTTATACCTACAAGCCTATTCTCCTCTTTAAGGTGAGGAATGAACAGCCTTACAGGCTAAGAGTTAGACTTCTATGCAATGCCTTTTCTCTTACCGCAAAGTTAAACCTTTTTCATCACTAGACCAAGGAATTGTAAGGAAATATTGAGCATGCACATAGGTTATTGCCTGACTGATGTTTCCTAAAGCGGGAAGTGATATCCTCAAAGCTTCCATCTGTGCAGCGGCGGTACATTCGTTGATTAGTGCGTGGGGAATCGAGTCCACCAAGATGGCGGAGATAGGCTCCCACTTTGATATAGTCGAAATGCTGTTGATTGATGAGCGGAGAGATTGCTGAGCGCCCAGTATACCAACCAACCTTCAAACCGTGGTGACATTCTTGGACATATTTTGCAAGCAGGTCAACAGCCGCTGGGTCACCATCGCCCCCATAAAACCCACACAAGTAATGGTATCTTTTGCACCATGAATCAGTGCAGACAGTGCTTCAGCCGTCAATTCATCTCCCCTATTTGCCCACAAGAATTGACTGTGGCAGCCCGGACAACGACACGGACATCCCGAAATATTAATGGCAAGTGTCACCTCATCGGGAAAACTCCTGAAAGACAATATCTGTATTGATATAACGAAGCATTACTATCTGATTCTTTTTTTCTAAACACGCTTATGCTCAAGTGATTATCTTCACCCACACAACACCGTGTCACCTCCTTTTATGTGAACGATTTTCTACCCTACAAAGATATAAAGAAAGTATTAAACAAAGCAGACTTTATCTGGAATTATTGATAAATCTGTAAAGTTTCATCTCTGTCTTTTAAGATATGGAGTAAAAAATAAGTCCATTATATGCTGAGATAGAAGAACTTTAGATTGCGGAAACGGTGGGTATGGAACTGTACGAGAATCGTTATAATCTCGCTGTCCAACATACAGCAGGCGTAGTTACGATGCAGCTTGCTGAATACTTGGAGCATGTACTTTTCAAAGTTGAAAGTAAAATACTTGCAAAATCGTCAAATATACAGAATCATTCTACTAAACTTGTATCACTCATAGGAGTGAATATTTCTTTACAACTATTTGATTTACAAACACAAAATTACAAAAACATCCTACTCACACAACTTTTTATAGGTTTGCTTATACCGAACTTATTTGCAATAAAGTTTGAACTGATTCAACGCTTTCTTCTAATTGCTTTTGTATCTATCACTTCCTTTATTTTTCCATTTGTATACCGCATTCCACTCGTTATTTGCCACGTTTATTCATCACAATCTCCACTCCGGCACTTAAGGATTTGATAGCTGAAGGTAGATGGATATTATCATTACCGTCCTTTTTCGACGACGCGAGCACATCCCCTTGTCCGTTCTCCGAGAAGTGTTCATATTGCGAGAAATACTTGTAATAGTGAAACAATCGTGTAACCTCTTTTTCAAGTTCAGGAATTCTAATCAAGAAGTTTACAACATCTTTGGTCATAACACTCTTCACCCTCGAAAAACCTTTATCTTTCAATTGTTGTTTCGATTGCTTTATTACCGTCAACTCTTCCAGATTATCGTCAAGTGTCAGTTGTCCCAAGAAATTATCTTCCATCGTCAAATCCCACAAATGGTCTATAAAGACATCATCAAGTATCTTTCCCCTACTTTTCACCTGATCTCTGTATACCTCTTTGCGCTCCAACATAGAGTTGGCATACTCTATTGTTCTCAAATCAAGTTCCTCGTATGCTCGTTTCTTGCCAGCACGCTGTATGTATAGGGCAAACAAACAATCGGTAAAGCAACAACGCAACAACAATCCTATCGGCAACTGAAAAATGAAATCTTTCCAGTTTTCATGACCTGTGCAGTTAACAGCAGTGATGAATACAGATTTGAGTAGATACGGTATAACAGGAGTAGCTTAACCTTCTCAACCCGTTCCAGTTCACCCTGTGAATGTCCTTTCCCGTACTTTTGAATCTTCTTCAGCAGGGTTAACTCTTCTGCTAACAGTTCTTTTATTTCAGTCATTATTGTGATTTTTTTCAAATTGTATCGGAGGTAAATATTTCATCCAGTCCATCATGTTGGCTAAATTGCGCATTCTTTCGTCTATATTGGCTATTTCTATTCTTCGGTTGGGAAGATACCGTGCATGTTCCAACGAGTCACCCAAAGCCCATGCACGGTTTGCCAAGAAGGTCTCATCTCCAGCATGTTGTTCTAACTCGTCAATTAGTAAAAAAACATTATGCTCAAAGGCCGCTCTTGAATCAGGTGGCGGCATCCCGTATTTACTTCTTTGTTTCATCAAATTCTTTAAAAGGATTCATAACCAACATGTGGAAAGTGGAACGCACTAATTCATCCACAGTATCCAGATTCAATCGTCCATTAGGCAGCATCTTTACTCTTGTTAAAGAATCAAACATATGCTCCATTTGGGCGGCAAAATTAATACGTTGTCCTTCTATACACTCTTTCAGCAAGTTTGCGCCTCGCTCAAAATCTCGCCTTCCCGGATATGATGACCTCAGATTCTTTGCCATTGCTACTAGTCATTAATTGCATAATAAACCCTGTCTGCTCTCTTCATGTCAACTTTTCCATAGAGAACTTTGTTCAGAACAGCCTCCATTGCCCTTCCGTATCTTCCTTTTGGTGCACCGCTTAGGTAAAAACTCCTCCTGACATACTTATCCGACTGATTCAGACAATCAAGTGTACCTTCTTTTCGTAACGTCCTAACAGCCTCTATATACGGCTTGGCGAAATCCTTTCCACCGGTCACCTGAAGGTTATTGAGTTTATCAATCTTATGGCTGATAAGAGGCATGTCTTCAATGTCAATCATCACATCATCTCGATCTGGCATAGATGCCGGTATAATAGTCTTCATTCTTTCAAGTAGACTACTCTCGTCACATTGTCCGGATAGAAGAGAACCTATCATATAAAGATTTCTAGAAATAGAGAAGTTCGGGATGTGACATAAGTTTTCTTGAATGTCACCATTCTGTAGATAGCTGCATACAATTTTCGAATAATCCTTGGTGATTTCATGTAAAATCGCTGATGCAGCGACATCCAGCCCTGTCTCATCAGTTCGGAGTATTTCCGCAGTCAAGCATTTAACCACCCTGTCATCATATCCGCACAACCATATTATACTTTCTTCTGCTCGTCTCGATATATTCCTATCTGGATGAATCAAGAACCAGATAAGAAAATGTATCATCTGCTCATCTTTATTCTGTTCTTCGTGCGGTCCTACAAACCAAGTGAATTTATCTATTTGATACGGTGATGGCTGCACGTTAATATCATAATGTCCTGCTATAACATCAAACAACTGATTTTTTTCAAAATCGGGCATGCTAATAAGCGGAGTAATAAATTCACTTAGCGAATACCAGTAACTTCCTATAGGTGATACTATATCCTTTCTTTTCTCTTCAAGAATTCGCTTACATGAAATCATACCAGCTAAGGCATCTTCTCTTTCGTATCGGCCTCTCTTCTTAGCTCTTCTTTTCCAAATATAGCCCACCTCCTTCAACGCTTGTTCAAAATCGTTTAGGATGTTGGCTGAGACGTTTGTTTCTTCCAAATCTGTCAGATAGGTACCTTTCTTATCATAATAATAGTCATGTACGAAATACAAAGCCATTCGCTGAATCAAATCCGACTTTGCCCTTTCATCACCAAGCGCTGCTATAATCTCTGAATGAAGTTTGGCATATTGATGGTCATTATGCATCTTGTCCCAGTTATACCAGAATAATTCGCTTAACGCATATCTAATGTATGGTGATACATCCTTACATTCCCGCAACAACTGGCACATGGCACTGGCCTCTATCAGATGGTTACATCCGAGGTCATAGCCATCTCCCTTCTTGGGCATGTCCACTTTCCAATCTTCTGCATTCGATATAATTCTTTCAGACTCTGGCAATGTCTCAAACTTATAATAGGCAATAGCATCTGCCAATGAGGATGCATTTGCAATGGTTGCAACAAACTCGTTCTTTTCCTGTTGAACATAACGTTGGAAGGTCATCTCGCCTGAGGCTTCTTCAAATATCGCCGCCAAATGACCTATCTGGTCACCAGTGAGTTGAATACTATTTTTTCTGTACTCATTGATTAGCCCTATCTGGGCTTCCTTGTACCAATCTGGCCCCATAGAACTATTCAACATTTCCTGATAGGCAACTGCAACTTTCTCCTGTTCGCCCATACGTGCGTATTCCTGACACAGCCTGAGCAGATTTGTACAACGCTCACCCCTGTTCTGTACAGCATACTTAATATATTTAAAAACCTCCTCTGCTAGGAAAAGAGCTATATCTTTTGTCCTTGTATTACCATTGAATATGCCTGTCAATCTGATAAGTGAAGCACAGTAGCCTTCTCTATAAAGACATAACTGATTAGGCATCCTGCTTTTCAGATGATCTATAAATCGTTCAATTTGTCATCAAAGAACTTGCAGTACAATTCTGCCAGTTTATCATAAATAAACGGGAATAAATCTTCGGGCAGGAGATAACTCCGTAGCCAATGAATCCTAACCTCAAATGGGAAATCAATGCATTGCAGCACCTCATTCAACAGGCCGTATAACATGCTATAGTCTTCACTTGCAGCACGTTTCCTGCATAGCATTCCGTCAAGATAAGCAATTCTCGCTATCAAGTGCTCAATATAGCCTTCCCATATTGTATCGCCATAATAATCTCTGTTCACGTCTGGGCAAACGAGACTATCATCTAAATAAGCCTTGTATAGACTCTCTTTATAGAAAGTAGCTAATGCTTTTGAATCAAGATCTACACCATTACCATCCCGAAAAACTAACTTTCCGGGTTGGGAATTGTATTGGTTCAACAGTTTCTTAACAACGTCCACTTGGCTAGATTGGTCTACCAAAACCATTAGCAGAATATGTAAATCATTCTCTGAGAATACAAACGTATGGCTTGCCAATACTGTTTCAACCTGTTTCAAACAATCTTGGTATGCACTGTTGCGTCCTATCTTGTTTAGTCCAAGTTCTCTTTCATCGTACAGGGCCAATACTTTAACGAAAAGCATCAAGATCCTTTCGTCCCACCCCACCTTGAATGACTTCAGATATTTTTCAATAGGAATTTTCTTTTCCGAACGCAACTGATTAGACAACTGATAGGCAATAATAACATCCTGTACTGTATAGATAGCTTTAACAGAGTCTTCATCTTTTTTGTCCACAAGTTTTTGAAGTGTCTTAAAATAGCGAACTAAATCTGACGATTCTTCTACGCCCGCCAAGATACCTTCAACTATCAAAAAACCCTTTGCAGCAAAAACAAATGGGTCTACTCCTTTTTTCGATGTATCGCTGAGATCCTTTCTGATACAGGACTCAATGGCGTCTGATAGCGTAAATGCTTGATCTCGATAATCTTTCTCAAACATTACTCGAAGATAATGGATAGCCGCCTGTAAACTTACTAAGAGTGTATGGTCCCTTACAATATATTTCATGGCGACATCTGGCTTACCCAAGAGGAAAGCCAATTCTGCAATTTCATCCACATTGTCCACCATGATAGAGTCATAGCGGTTTTCTATTCGCTGAGCAAGCAGCATCAGTCTGATAACTTCCACGGCAAGACCTTGGTCAACAGCAAATGACAGACACTCTTTAATATCGTGCATTACCAAATCTGGCGACACGTCATGCCTAGCGCATTGATCCGCCCATACTTGGTTGCACATTGCAAGCCCTTTCTTCACATCACTGCCGTTAACCACATGATGCAAGTGGTTATCAATTGTATATCTGGACTCAGGATGTGCCTCACAATATGCAGCTATTTGGTCGTTGGTGTAAATGATGACTGACATCAACTTATCTGTCACGAAGAGTCTGAACGAACTATGGTAGATCTCATACACATCCTCGTCTTTCTCTTTCATCAGGTGGCGGAACTCCTTAGTAACCGACTTGAATTCATAGGGGGTCAATTGCTTCATCATTCCTAACAACTGGGTTTCGTCAACCAGCCCACGGGTCTGTGATAATATCGCCATCACCTCCGTCACGATAGCGTTAGACTCTGCCCTTTTCCAAATTGCTTCATAATAGGAACGGATGTTACCGTTGATGGTTGGCAAGCTATCCAACCATTCGTTCAATTGGCTCTCACGTGTCTCGTCGTCAAATGTGTCAGCTATATAGCGGCATAGATAATTCATATACAGTGGATGCCCCTCCGTCTTATTCGCCACAGCCTGAACAAATGAGTAGGACTTGTTCCACTCGCCACTGTTTGCTTGGATATACAATTCACAGGCAGCTATGTCCAAAGGGGTAACTTCTATGTAGTTGTCTGGCGCTATCTTCTCTACAACTGTTGCAGGTAGTATCTCCTTGCTGATGCACGAGAGTACGACGCTAATATTCTGCGGCATAGTTTCTGGTAGCAATGCTAAGAATTCACCAACTCGGTTCCGATTGTCATCTGCGAGCTCATCCAGACCGTCTATAAAGAGGATACCCTGTTTGGCATCTAGGGAAAGCTCATTCCCAATAATATTAATCCATCTGGGTATTCTTTTTCTTCTTTCCTCAAATGATAGTTTTTCTATCTCTTCTCCCGTCTTGTTGATATATACCGTTTCAAGAAACTCTGCGAAGTGACTCTCTGAACATCTGACGGCTCGACTCAGCGGATCATTAGGTACTTTAAAGAAAAACCGGCCAATGACTTCTACATTATCGTTATCTGGTTCATAACCTGCAGCTAGTATCGTTTTACCACATCCCGGCGAACCGAATAAAAGCAACCAGTTACTGTTCTTTTCCCCGATCCTTTCATCCAATATTCCCATAACAGTGTGGTTGGGTTTAGACAATGCAACGTCATGGGCAATTGATTCTGGTATATCGGTTAGTATTGTTTCCTCTTCCACGGAGATGCCATTTTCATGTAGGGCATTAATCAGTTTTCTAACACTAATAAAGGTTAGGTTATTGCCCGATTGTTCAATCACAACACCAACCACTTTTCCCTCTTGCAACACAGGCGCTCCTGACATACCGTCGTAGTCGAAAGCATCATCCACATTGTTTACTTGAATATTGATGTCGCCAGTACCCTGTTGGTTCTTTTGCCTCACACTGCCATCAATTCTCATACCCTCATGCTTCGCAGCATAGGGGTACCCAAAAGAGCTGACCAATTCCTTTACCCTGAGGGTATGCAGGAAAAGCGGCAAACTCTCTGATGTTGTGCGACCTTCTACTTTCAAGACCGAGATATCCAAATCTTCATAGTTTTTGACAATGGTAAAGGTCATATCGCCGTCAGTTTCATCTTGTATAATATGCACACCTACCTCTTCAAAGGAAGAAACTGTGTGAAAGGCGGTCAATATGAGATTGGGAGCCACATAAAATGCAGTTCCGGCCTCGTTTCCACAGATAATCTGTACTACTAAGTTTTCTATCATGACATTATATTGTTATTGTGATACCTTTATCGCCTTCAGGCATAATCACATCGAAATCATGTCCCTCGTGATAATCAGGCTTCAATAGCTCTTGACATACAGGTAATGGATAGTTGAAATATAATTGATTGTTCACTCCAGATGTTATGATATGTGCCAAAGTAGGCATATCAGGATGGTTATACTTATCACCATTCGTAGATATCAACCATTTGTCTGAAACTATCAAACTAAACAACTCTGGCGAATTGTTGTTATAGGAACCATTATGGGACAGTTTCACCGCATCAAATTTATAGGGTGCTTTCTCTTCACAGTAAAGGGTCCTCAGAGAAGCTACCACAGTTTCCGCATGTGAATCACCTAAAAACAGTAGTCGCTTTCCTTTCGTCTCAAGCACGAATGAAATGGAACTGCCGTTACTTGCTGAACCATCTGGTTCATAAGCCTCCTTACACAACTTAAGCAAATCGTAACTCTTAGAAACCTTTTTCTCATGGAAATGAAATCCTGGCATATCTTTGCTAAGACTAAACTCATAAGCATCATCCCAGTACTCTTCACTGTGAGCCTTTTTTAGCAATCCGTCTTTAATCAGTCTTTTCTTCCAAAAACTTTCAAGGGCTCCTATATCCTCATTGTTAGGAGAAAGAACGTGAATGATAGTATCTCCTAACGAAAAGGATAATGGTGTAATAATGGTATTCCCTTTTGCCAATGTATTCCAAGGAATACCGTTTTTTTGCTATAAGTGCAGATAAGGTACACCCCTGTTTTGCACTAATGGGTTTTGGTTTCTCAGCTTGACACTCTTTGCAAATATTTCTATGAACAAACGTTTCTTTTTCTTCCGTGGTAACAGCTACTGACTGAATATGTCTGTAACCGTTGTACCATATTTCTCCTATCCCGATTGGCATCTCTTCCAACAACCTGATGATGCCAGAGATATGGTCGCCGTCTATATGGGTCACAACCACCACATCAAGTTTACCTCCTCGCGATTCAATTTCTTTTAGAGTAGGCAAAAGATAGTTCTTGTATGTATCGACATATCCTCCATCAATAAGGATATAATGGGACGGCTGGAATTCCACCAGGACACAATCTCCATTGAGTGCCGGAAGAATGATAATTCTCATAAATCCTTTCACTTATATTGGCTCACATGCTTATACTTCTCCCCCAATTCCAGTATTTTTCCTAAACTTCTCAACCCTCACACCTCCATCAGCCACTTCCACACCGGCACCACGAGTGTTCCCCCTTCTGTGCCCTCCTCATCATACGTAATCAGCAGGCACTTCCAATCCTCATGCGCCTTGGCATACTTCGCCAGTGGCGGAACCTCCCTGTTGTAAGTGGTCTCATCCTTGATGCTGTAAGACACTTGTATCGCCAACTTCTCGTCAGGCACAATGAAGTCTATCTCCTTCTCCGCGTTCAGGAAAAACACATTCTCCTTGCCAAACCGCCTGCACAGTTCCACCGCTACCATGTTCTCCAGCAGCGAAGTCTCTGAATTCATCAAAAACAGGTTCAGCAACCCGTTGTCAACGAAGTAGTATTTCTTCTGCATTTCTTTCTCCGTCAGCTTCCCAATCTCGTTCTCCATGGGTAGTATCAGCCAACTGTCAGAGGTGTAATCCACATAATCTATCGTGGTAGGCACACTGATAGGCGCCCCCGTTGCCACTATCACATTCTTCAGCCTGTTATACGACAGCGGTTGCTTTACGCTTTCTGCCATCTTCTTAATCAGAATATTCAACACCCTATCATTCTTAATATTATTTCGGGCACAGATATCACCCAAGTAGATCTTCTGGTACAAACTCGAAAACATAGCCCGCTTGTTCTTAAACGAAAGGATCTCTGGCAGACCACCGTAATAGAAGTACTCATTCAGATGTCGCTTCACTTCGCTTCGCTGAATTGCATCATACTCCCAATGCTCCCTCAGTTCCACCTGCTGCGCTGTCAGATACTCTTTGAAAGAATATGGGTACGCATCGTAAATAAAGAACTGTCCGCCCAACGTAGTTGTCACCTCCTTTTAGATGAACGATTTTCTACCCTACAAAGATATAAAGAAAGTATTAAACAAAGCAGACTTTATCTGGAATTATTGATAAAATCTGTAAGAGACAACAACTTTACTAATACTCTTATAAATCACACTTAATAAGAATCACACATTCTTATAAAGTTTGGTTTACAAAATTGGACCTTTTCTATAAAACAAATTTTATAACCTCTGACTTACTACGCTTTTTCATCATGAATCATTATCTCTCATAACCTATACTTGTGCTAAGGTTTATTTATAGGTTTTTCAGGATTTTGGAGTGATAAGGTTTGACACATAAAGTTATGTTTCTGACAAAATATCACACGGAGAAAAGGAGAAAACGGAGGATTATTAAAAAAACAAAGCGATAGAAGTCACAGAGGCACCGTCGGTGCATAGAGCGACGGAGCTTGTTTGCCAATTCTATTAGCAATTTATATACAAAGCGTTTATCCCTAAATATTTATTAAGAATCTGTACGCTACACCTCCGTCCCTCTTTGTGCTGTCGGCACCTCCGTGACATAGCATTACCTCCGTCCCCTCCGTAACTCTGTGTGCCTATTATATAAGACGTTTAGTTTAGCACTCCATATTTCGGAAGAACCAAACAATTATCTATTTTGTAATAAAAAATTCAACGCTTGAAAATCAACACATGCTCTTTTAGGTTCGTAAAGACGCCCTTTTGGCTTGCAAAAGATGCCCTTTAAGCCCCTTACTAACGCCCTTTTGAAGTCCAAGTAAGCACCTTTTGAAAAGCACTTCTGCAAGTTATTGATTATATGATAGTTACAAAGAAAGTTCTTTAAAGGATTTTGGAGGGATTCAAGGGAGGATTGAGCGGACTTTTTGTTAATTATTTTCCAACAATAAGTAGGGAAATTAAGTGTTGGACTAATTGGGCTAATTAGGCTGATTAATTATAAGGCTCATTAGCCTTATTAGGCTAATTGGGCTAATAAATTATTAGGGTTATAGGGCTTATTTGCCTTATTGGGCTAATTAGGCTAATTGGGCTAATAAATTACTAGGCTAATTACCCCAATAAAAAACAGGGATAAGCAAACGCCTATCCCTGTTTATTGATTCTATTCACTGCCTACCCCAAGGGCAAACAAGAAATTAATTATTTACCGTACCACCTACAATATCGAGCAACTCAGATGTGATGGCTGCCTGACGCGACTTGTTATATTGCAAGTTGAGTCCACGAAGCAAATCGTCAGCATTATCTGTTGCGGTCTGCATGGCAACCATTCGCGCTGCGTGCTCAGAGGCATTACTGTCTAAAAGGGCAGTATAAACCATGTGATGTAGCAGTTTCGGTACCAATGCTGTCAAGACTGTGCGCAGGTCTGGCTCAATGATGAAGTATCATTCAGAGGAACAACAGCCTCATTATTAGACTTCTGTGTTCCAGACTGTCCTTTCCTCTTGAGATATTCCTGTGCAGCCTTAGTTGCAATATTCGATGAAAGATCGCGCGTAGAGTCGGCATTGAGTTCTTCCTCAAGGTCAATCGGAAGGAAATTCTTACGCTGGAGAACCTGGCTTCCTGCACTCTTGAAGTGATGATAAATTATCTCCACCTTGTCGAACTCGCCATCCAGCCATTTCTGACTTAACTCTTTAGCGAGATTGCGGCACTCCTCAGAATTTGGTTTATCAGCAAGCTGCGGATAAGGATATACGCAGGTATATCCACGCTTCTTAGCTGTTTCAAACACCTTACGTCCTACTGGATAGATGACAATATCCTTGTCGGTCAAGCCCTGTGCATGATATTCGTCTATCGTCTGCTGCATCAGCTTGATGACATTCGCATTGAATCCACCACAGAGAGAACTGTTTGAGGAGAATACGAGTAAGGCAACACGTTTCACCGGTCTCTGCTCGTCGAACGGAGTATCCGTGTCGGGCGTGGAGACAAGGAAAGCCTTGAGAATGTGTTCGAGCATAGCCGCGTATGGAAGCATACTCTCGATGGCATTCTGGGCATGGTGTAACTTACTCGACGCAACCATCTTCATCGCACTCGTAATCTTACGAGTACTCTGAACACTGGCGATACGAGTCTTGATTTCCTTTAAGGATGCCATTCTGTATTGTCTTTATTTATATTGTCCGGCAATATTGCCCATGACTTCTTCGATTACCTTAATAGAAGCATCTTCGAGCTTACCAGAAGCTAACTCGCTGATTACATCGGCATGAGAAGAGCGCATGCTGTCGAGGAACTGGTCCTGACACTGGCGAATCTGGTCGACAGGTACGTCGCGCATCAGTCCGTTCACACCACAATAGAGGATAGCAATCTGCTCACCTACTGGCATTGGACTGTACTGTGGCTGAATGAGCAACTGGTTGTTCTTACGTCCACGATCGAGGGTCATCGCTGTGACCTTGTCCATATCTGATGAGAACTTAGAGAATGCCTCCAACTCGCGATACTGTGCCATATCAATCTTCAACGTACCAGCCACCTTCTTCATACTCTTAACCTGCGCAGAACCACCCACACGAGATACGGAAATACCTACGTTAATAGCTGGACGGAAGCCCTGATTGAAGAGGTCTGACTCAAGATAAATCTGACCGTCGGTAATGGAAATCACGTTAGTAGGGATGTAGGCTGACACGTCACCTGCCTGTGTCTCAATGATAGGCAACGCTGTAAGCGAACCACCACCACGTACATGGCCCTTCATACACTCTGGGAGGTCGTTCATCTTCTCTGCAATCTCCTGCTGGTTGTTGATACGTGCAGCACGCTCAAGCAGACGAGAGTGAAGATAGAAGACGTCACCAGGATAAGCCTCACGACCTGAAGGACGACGGAGAATCAATGATACCTCACGATAAGCTACAGCCTGCTTTGACAAGTCATCATAGATAACGAGGGCTGAGTAGCCACGATCGCGGAAGTACTCACCGATAGCAGCACCAGCAAATGGTGCATAATACTGCATAGCAGCTGGGTCAGCCGCTGTTGCACTTACGATAATTGTATAAGGTAATGCGCCACGCTCCTTGAGGTTCTGTACCAATGTAGCAACGGTAGAAGCCTTCTGACCAATGGCAACATAGATACAATAAACAGGATTGCCCTGCTCATAGAAACTCTTCTGATTGATGATCGTATCAACGGCAATGGCTGTCTTACCTGTCTGGCGGTCACCAATGATAAGCTCACGCTGACCACGACCGATAGGAATCATTGAGTCAACAGCCTTCAGACCAGTCTGGAGTGGCTCCTTCACTGGCTGACGATAGATAACACCCGGAGCCTTACGGTCCAATGGCATCTCAAAAGATTCAGTCAGGTCGATATCACCCTTACCATCGATAGCCTCTCCAAGCGGATTGACTACACGTCCCAAGAAGTTGTCATTGACACGGATAGAGGCAATGCGGTGTGTACGCTTCACGCTCTGTCCCTCCTTGATGTCTGCAGTAGGACCAAGAAGGACACAACCTACATTGTCTTCCTCCAAGTTCATGACAATAGCCATGGTGCCATTCTCGAATTCAAGCAACTCGTTGGCTTCAGCATTGCGAAGACCATAGACACGTGCTACACCGTCGCTAACGGTCAGTACGGTACCGACTTCATCAAACTTCTCCTCAGAGTTGATGCCTTGAAGTTCTTTCAAAAGAATCTCAGACACCTCACTTGGTTTAATTTTATCTGACATGTTATTAATCTAATTACTTTTTTAATTGTGTGAGGATAGCATTCAGTTTGCTCTTCACGCTGGCGTCCATTCTGTAAGTATCGTACTCAAGAATAAAGCCACCTATGAGTGAAGGGTCAACCTCAGTGTTGAACTCAACGGTTCCCTGTGCTCTGGATTGTACCAGTGCTTTCATCTTGTCTTCCGTCTGGGAAGAGACAGGCGAGGCTGTGATGACCTTTCCGCGAATGATGTTCTTCTGCTTACGATACAGAGCGACATAGTCATTCGCCATAAGCTGCAGCAACTCCTCTCTATCTCCCTTCAAGACAAGGGAAAGGAAGTTACCAACAAGCTCAGGACAATCGTCGCCACAGGCTACTTCCAATAGCTTGCGCTTCTTCTCCTTCGGAAGCATCGGGCTTTCAATCGTCATGCGGAGTTCGGGCACCTGAAGGTAACTCTGGGCAAGTGTTTGCATGATAGCATACACCTTGTCTTCGATACCTTGCTCACAGGCAGCCTTCAACAGCGCACGAGCATAGCGAACCGATATTACACCTGTATTCATAAGCGATTATTTACTTTCTGTTCCGTTAGAAGAAGCAACTTCATCCAATAAGCTGTTGATAAGCTGAGTTTGCTCGGCAGAAGTAGCCAGTTCCTTATGCAGAATCTTCTCAGCAATCTGCACAAGAAAGCTCTGCAACCTGTGCTCGAATGTCACGGATGGCAGCCTGCTTCTGACTTTCAATCTCTGCCTTGGCTTCAGAAAGGATGCGAGCACTCTCTTCGCGTGCCTTCTCCTGTGCCTGACCGACTATGGTTTCACGTGTCTCAGACGCCTCCCTAAGGATTTGCGCCTGTTTCTCACGTGCCTCCATAAGCAGCTCCTCACCTTGTTTCTGAATGTTGGCAAGCCTCAAGTTGGCTTCCTCTGCCTTTGCAAGACTCTCGTCAATATACTCCTTGCGCTCGTTCACCATCTTGATGATTGATGGGAAACCCCATTTCTTCAAGATGAAGAAGACCACTAAGAATACAAGGGTCATCCAAAAGAGTAAGCCACTATCTGGCAATAATAATGACATAAGCTGCTAAATTACTTTTCTTACCAATTTTGTTTAAATAGCTCTCTTCTGTGGTTTAGAATACACAGAGAGCAGCAACGATAACCGCGAAGAAGGCAACACCCTCAACCAAAGCGGCAGCAACAATCATAGCAGAACGGAGATCACCGATCTTCTCTGGCTGGCGAGCCATGGCATCCATCGCCTGACCACCGATACGACCAATACCAAGACCTGCGCCTACGGCTGCGATACCTGCACCGATAGCGGCGCCCAACTTTGCAGTTTCTGCTGCTAATAACAATGATGTCAACATAGTTTTTTGCTTTTAATTATTAATTGTTTTTATTTTCTTACTTTCTTTGTTTTATTCTTATGAGAAGAGGAAACTGGCTTACTAATGAGTCTTGCCATTATAGCAGGACTATTGAAGTTAGTTATCCTACTATTCCTTGGGGTTCTAGTTATCCTAGGGTTCCTAGTTATCATAGGATTCATAGTTTGGCTAGGTTCCTATGGTTCCTATATAGCATAGAGTTCCTCTATAGGATAAGACAACTCGCAGCCATTCTCCTACGCCTCAGACTCGTGTACTCTTGCAAATGAGATAAACACCGCACTCAACATCGTGAATACCATTGCCTGAATGAAGCAAACAAGCAACTCAAGGAGCATCATGAAGATACTCATACCCACACTCACAATCGTCATAGAAGTACTGATAACAACACTCATTGTTGCTGTAATAAAGATGACACACGTCAAAGCCAATGCTATCGCATGACCTGCCATCATATTGGCAAAGAGACGGACCATCAAAGCAAACGGTTTCGTGAAGATACCGAAGATTTCAATGAATGGCATCAATGGCACTGGAACCTTCATCCATACAGGAACCTCTGGCCAGAAGATTTCCTTCCAATAATGCTTTGTTCCAGAGAAGTTTGTTATCAAGAACGTACACACTGCAAGGAAGAATGTTACCGTAATGTTACCTGTCAAGTTACCGCCACCCGGTGGGAATGGTATGATACCCATGAGGTTAGAGATGAAAATGAAGAAGAAACAGGTCAGCAGATAAGGTGCATACTTATCTGCCTCCTTACCTAATGCAGGCTTAATCACCTCATCATAAACATACATAATCATCATGTGCATCAATCCCGTGAATCCCTTTGGAGCCTTATCCGTAAACTTATGACGGCGACACCAGCGTGCTGGAATCAAGATACACAGCAAGAGAATGATGGCATCAATGAAGAGTACGCACACCGTCTTCGTTATAGAGAGGTCGATAGGACGCACTTCCGTGCCATCCTCCTGCAACTCAACGATACGACGTTCGTAGTTCCCTTCGTTGCAATGAACAGGTCTGGGTTATTTTTACAAGGACGATAGCCTGCGTGTGGACCTTCCTCTAACGGCTCTTCAGCAAAGTCTTCAGCCCAACCCGTGTACCAGCCTTTTGATGTTTTCACAAAGACTGGCAGATTGATGATGATATGCTTATCGCCGATACTGGTAACATGCCACTCGTATGAGTCCTTGATATGTCCCCACAATATCTCCTGCAGGTCAATCTCTCCCCCCTTACTGCTTGATGCAGCAGCACTAGGCACTAACAGGAAGAGCATCATTACCATACAAATCAGATGCTTGAGATATTTCATTCGTTAATTATTAATTTTATTGTTCTTTTCCACTTTATAAAAATAGACGGTATCAAATGCCAACAGCACAAGATAGAATATCATGAAGATAACGACAAAGCCAATTACCATTGTGCGTTCCTTCACCACCATTGCATAAACCAAAACGGTCAAGAACGCCAACAGCATACGAAAACCAGAAGCCGCAAGATAGAAGTTATTCAGTACTGCGGGCGACTGACTGGCTATCGCCTTCCAAGCCCCTCCATAGATAGAAGAGGTGATAAGCGAATAAACAGCACAGATGGTCAGCACATTGATATAAGCCGTTTGCTGCGTTAGCTGCACTCCGAGTAAGCCAATAAGAAAGAGACCCGCGATAATCCACAAGTTATTCTTATAGTACTTCTTATATACTTTGTTAGCATCCATCATTCGTATTCAGCTGTCTGTCAGTTATATTTTTTTAGATTTCTACACAAAGGCTGACCAAGTTCTTCTTCACCTCAACGAATCCGCCAACGATCTGAAGCTCCGTCTTCGCCCCTTTTATGCTATAAGCTACCTTGCCCTCACTGAGCGTAGAGATGATAGGTGCGTGATTATCAAGAATCTCAAACGGTCCCTACTGTACCAGGCACCAACACACTATCCACCTCGCCTGTAAAGACAATCCTTTCGGGAGAAACTATTCTAAGTGTCAACATAGACAATTCAATTATTATTCAGTTTGTGCAAGAAGATAATTACTTAGTTGCCTCCAAGAGACGCTTAGCCTTCTCCTTGACATCCTCAATCGTACCAACGTTCAAGAACGCCTGCTCTGGCAGGTCGTCAACCTCACCATTCAAGATAGCATTGAAGCCCTTGATAGTATCCTCGATTGGTACCATAACACCCTTAACACCAGTGAACTGCTCAGCAACAGTAAATGGCTGAGAGAGGAAACGCTGTACACGACGAGCACGGTTCACAACCAACTTATCCTCGTCTGACAACTCGTCCATACCCAAGATGGCGATGATATCCTGCAATTCGTTATAGTGCTGCAGCAACTGCTTTACTCTCTGAGCACACTCATAATGCTCCTTACCAACAATCAGTGGGTCAAGGATACGTGAGGTACTACCCAATGGGTCTACCGCAGGATAGATACCAAGCTCGGTAATCTTACGGCTCAACTCTGTTGTTGCATCCAAGTGGGTAAAGGTAGTAGCTGGAGCAGGGTCGGTCAAGTCGTCAGCAGGCACGTAAACAGCCTGTACTGAAGTAATAGAACCGTGCTTTGTAGAAGTAATACGCTCCTGCATCGTACCCATCTCACTCGCCAAAGTAGGCTGATAACCTACGGCTGATGGCATACGACCCAACAACGCTGACACCTCAGAACCAGCCTGTGTGAAACGGAAGATGTTATCGATGAAGAACATGATATCAGCTGCCTCACCATTCTTACCTCCGTGATCGCGGAACTCCTCAGCAACAGTCAGACCAGAGAGTGCCACTGATGCACGTGCGCCAGGTGGCTCATTCATCTGTCCATACACAAGTGTTGCCTGTGACTGCTGCAACTCCTCCTGATCAACAAGCGAAAGATCCCACTTGCCTTCATCCATTGCCTTGCGGAACTTCTCACCATAACGGATAACGCCAGACTCCAACATATCGCGAATCAAGTCGTTACCCTCACGAGTACGCTCACCTACACCGGCAAATACTGAGTAACCATTGTGACCCTTTGCGATGTTGTTAATCAACTCCATGATAAGCACCGTCTTACCTACACCAGCACCACCGAAGAGTCCAATCTTACCACCCTTCATATAAGGCTCAAGCAAGTCGATGACCTTAATACCAGTCTGAAGCATCTCCTTACGTGTAGAGAGGTCTTCATACTTAGGAGGCTCACGGTGGATAGGATAAGCACCTTCCATACTCAGTGCCTCCATACCGTCGATAGGCTGACCGATAACGTTCATCATACGACCCTTGATCTGGTCGCCAGCTGGCATGACAATAGGACTGCCTGTTGGTACAACCTCAAGGTTACGCTGCAAACCGTCTGTATTATCCATAGCCACACAACGCACGGTATCTTCACCGATGTGCTGCTGTACCTCGATAATCAAATCCTGCCCATTAGGACGTTTTACGCGTAGGGCATCGTAAATCTTTGGCAGAACCTTCTCAGGATTCTCTCCCTTGGTATCAAAGTAGACATCGATAACTGGACCGATAATCTGGGAGATGCGCCCATTAATCTGTGACATAAATATCTTTGTTGTTTTTTATTATTATTTCCTCTATATATAAATAAGGTGTAAAAACCTCTTTAAATACTCAACTCGTCGAGAACCTTAATAAGTTTTCTGTCGAAAGGCTTATCAGAACGAATCGCCTCAGACAATGGAACGTAAACCACCTCATTGTTTCTAACACCAACCATGATGTTGCGCTGACCTTGAAGGATAGCCTCAATAGCGCCTACACCCGTACTACTTGCAAGGATTCGGTCACGTGCTGAAGGGCGTCCACCACGCTGTAAGTGGCCAAGAATAGACACACGCACATCATAGTCAGGGAACTCCTTGCGTACACGGTCTGCATAATACATCGCACCACACTTCGGACTTTCAGAGACGATAACGATACACTTCTCTTAGACTTACGGATACCACGCTCCATGAAACGGCCCAACTGGTCAACATTAGTAGAGTCTTCTGGAATAATAGCAGCCTCAGCACCGCTGGCAATAGCCGAGTTCTGTGCAAGGAAACCAGCATCACGTCCCATCACCTCCACAAAGAAGATACGTTCATGGCTCTGAGCGGTATCACGAATACGGTCGACACACTCCATAATAGTGTTCATCGTCGTGTCATAACCGATAGTGCTGTCTGTACCATAGAGGTCATTATCTATCGTACCTGGCAGACCGATGCAACAGAAATCAAACTCCTGTGCAAAGATCATCGCTCCCGTCAACGAACCATTACCGCCAATGACTACTAACGCATCAATACCTTCCTTCACAAGATTGTCGTATGCCTGCTGGCGACCTTCCATCGTTGCAAAGCTTTTTGAGCGAGCCGTTTTGAGAATCGTACCGCCCTGACCGATAATACCACTGACATTCTCTGTGGTAAAAGACTTAATGTCACCCGTTACCAATCCTTCGTAACCACGATAGATACCCTTGATTTCAAAACCATTATAGATACCGGCTCTGGTCACAGCACGTATCGCTGCATTCATTCCAGGGGCGTCACCGCCAGAGGTTAGAATTCCAATTGTCTTTATTTTAGCCATATATCGTCTTAGAACACTTTTTTAATTAAATCTACCGCAAAGATAACAAATAAAAAGTACAAAAGCAAAGCACAATGGGAAAAGTTACCAACATCTTTAAAAAATATCTTATATCAACCCACTTTCACGACCTATCTATGACTTCTAAATATATGCTAACCCGAAATTATCACAACAAATCCGCACTATCTTCACCCTACCCCTCTCTGGTTTATTTATTTTTCAAAAGAAGTAGGCTTGCTTACAAAACTCTCCCCAAGATAGAGCAACAAAGGAAAAAGTACGACTTTATAAGGCACACAAAAGGCAGGTAAGCACACGCTATAAATAAGGGTCTTCAGGATATTGGAGTGATAAAGTTGGTTCTTCAGGAATTTGGAGTGATAAAATAGATAAAATAAAAAAGAAACCGCTGTAAATATTGTATATTTGAATAAGCACAAACAAATGTACAAAGATGAACAGCAGTTTCCTATATCATGCTTGGGGTCTTTACACCCACGAATGCACTTGTGAAGAATACAAAGGTAATAGAATTATTTTGCATGTACAAGCAAAAGAGCGAATAAGATGTTGCCCTTGTTGTGGATCTCGCTCTGTTGTGAAAAACGGGTATCGCCTGCGGGACTTTGTTGGACTTCCCATAGGTGGTAAGCGAGTAACTATCCGCATGAAGGTGCAACGCTATAAATGTAAGGAATGTGATTTCGACCAGCAGGAGAATATTCCCTTTGCTACCGGCAGTCGCAGCTATACTCATCGCTTTGCCAAGTATGTAGTAGATTTCTTTCGTGGTATGACGCTTCAGGATGTATCGAATCATCTGGGTGTATCATGGGGATACGATAAAGGAAATACCTCCTCTTACCTTGAGCGTCATTATAGCCCTCCATCTTTAGATGGTGTAGAGAATATTGGTATAGATGAGTTTGCTGTTAAGAAAGGACATGTCTATAAGACAATAGTCGTGGATTTGGACAGTGGCAGGGTAATCTATGTTGGCGAAGGAAAGGGTACGAAAGCTCTGAAGAAATTCTGGCGGAAAGTCAAACGTAAGAATATAAAGATAAAACATGTGGCAACAGACCTGTCTACGGCTTTCATAGCCTCTGTTATGGAGAACTGTCCCGATGCAGTACATGTGTTTGATCATTTCCATGTAGTGAAGTTAATGAACGAGAAACTTGACGATATCAGACGTAAAGTTTATAGTATGGAGAAAGATATAAATAAGCGTAAAGTACTCAAAGGAACAAGGTATCTGCTACTCGGCAATGGTGCGGACATCTTTGATAAACAGCACAAGACAAGGCTTGAGAATGCTTTAGCTATGAATGAGCCATTGTCAAAAGCATACTATTTGAAGGAACAACTACGTCAGATATGGTCGCAACCCACGAAAGATATGGCAGAAAAAGTGCTTGATGACTGGATAAGGCAGGCTGAACAAAGTAAGATAGCCCAACTACAGAAAATGGCTGTTACTATGAAAACCTATAAGAAAGGAATCCTTGCATGGTACGATTGCCATCTATCAACAGGAAAAGTCGAAGGCATCAATAACAAGATTAAAGTAATGAAACGAAATGCGTATGGATTTAGGGATGAGAGGTACTTTACACTAAGACTCTATGCACTGCATGACTGCCGTATCACTCGAAATGCCGGATGAACCATAAAGTTTGCCACTTGTGTTTAGAGTTTGCAGCAATGTCACACGGAGGCACGGAGAGAACGGAGGATTATTAAAACAAAGCAATGGAAGTAACGGAGGCACCGTCGGTGCATAGAGCCACGGAGCTTGTTTGCCAATTCTATTAGCAATTTATATAAAAAGCGTTTACCTCAAAATAGTTATCAAGAATCTGTACGCTATACCTCCGTCGCTCTTTGTGCCGTCGGCACCTCCGTGACATAGCATTACCTCCGTCGCTCCGTTACTCCGTGTGCCTATTTATATAAGACTTTTAGTCTATCACTCCATATTTCGGAAGAACCAAAAATATAATAGATTTTATTTCGTCCTACTCTGAATACTCCAAGCACAAACCTTCATTTTGTAATAAAAAATTCACCTATCAAAAACTAACAGATGCCTAATTGCCTTCTAAAAGACGCCCTATTGGCTTGCAAAAGATGCCCTTTAAGACCCTTACTAACGCCCTTTTGAAGTCTAATTAGGCACCTTTTAAAAACCACATCAGCAACACTCTGACATACAACTACTTACAAAGGCATCAAAAGTACTCTTTTTCTTGCCCTTTTTCAGACTTCCCGCTGCTTGTTTTTGTAACGATATTTCAAAATCCCAAACAACATAATATTAAACCCCAATCGGTCATTAGACCACTAATATGTATAATGCTTAGGCTCTAATGACTGGTTTGGATTAAAAAGAGTTTTGGTTCTAAAAAACCTTTAAGTGATATAATTAAATAATGTATTAGAGTGAGAAAAAAAGTTGAAGGAAGCCTTTGTATAATTAATGCATAATATTAACAAAAAAATTTCACAATATGCAGAATTGTGTGACAAAAACCGAACAAATAAGCCCGCATTTGCTTATTATTTAGAAAAAGAATATATTTGCAAATGTATACAACCCTGTCATACAACATATCATAAGGCACTAATATAAGGTCTTTTAAGGCCTAAGAGACTAAATAGTGACAATACCTATTAAGGTACCATGCAGAAATAAACCAACCTAAATAAAAACATTTATGAAACTAAGGATTTGGATGTTAACCCTTTGTTTACTTGCTGGACTCAGTGAAGTCTTTGCTCAAGCGATTACCGTAAAGGGAAACATCGTAGATGAGAATGGGGAGCCATTACCTGGTGTAAGTATTATCCCTAAGTTAGCACCTAAATCAGGCACAGTGTCAAACATTGACGGAAACTTCTCCATCAGCATAAAAAGTGGAGAAAAACTTACGTTTAGTTTTATCGGTTATGAAAGTCAGGAACTGGCTGCTACTCCTCAGATGAATGTACGTATGCAACCCTCTGACCTCATGCTAAATGATGTTGTTGTCGTGGGTTACATGGAGCGAAAGGTAGCCAACACTTCAGCTTCCGTAGTAAAGGTTAGTGCCAAAGACCTGGCGATGAAACCTGTTGCCAACCCCTTGGACGCCGTTCAGGGCAAAGTGAGTGGTTTGCAGGTCTTTTCATCATCAGGTGAGCCATCTGCTCGCCTATCAATGTCTTTGCACGGACAAGGTTCTTTGGGAGCAGGAACAGGTTTGCTTGTCATTCTCGATGGTATGCAGGTCAGTATGGCTGTGCTTCAGTCAATGAATCAAAACGATATTGAGAGCGTTCAGTTCCTCAAAGATGCTGCTGCAACTTCTATTTATGGTGCTCGTGCTGCCAATGGTGTAATGTATGTAACCACCAAGCGTGGTAAGACAGAAACACGTCCAGCCGTGACGCTAAGAGCACAATATGCGGTTTCGTCTTTGGCTAACACCGATTATTTTGATCAGCTTATGTCTGGCCCTGAACTATTACGCTATTATAAGGAGACAGGTATTTATAGCGAAGCGGAGATAATGACCTTTAAGGAAAAGTATTTTAAGGAGACCGACTTCCAATGGTATAAATATGTGTATCAGCCTGCACCAATGTATTCTGCTGACGTATCAGTATCGGGTGGTTCCACAGGTGTAAGATACTATCTCTCTGGTGGTGCCTTAAGTCAAGAAGGCTTGCGTATGGGTTCAAGCTATAAAAAGGCATTCGGTCGTATTAATGTTGATGCAAATCTTGCAGACTGGGCAAAAGCAAACGTCAACACACAGGTTTCGTATGCTGACACCCGCGTATCTCCTTTTGGTAACAACAATGCCGTAGGCGGAGGTTTAGCTGCAATGAACGCACCTTTTGCTTCTCCTTACGACCCTAACACTGGTTTGGAACTCGAACGTGTTCCACTGCTCGACTTGGCAACACCTAAGCACGTGATATCTACCAATCCTGCGAAGACTAATGCTTTCATTCTTTCTGCGAATGGTAACTTAACACTCACACCAATAAAAAATCTTACAGTACGTTCGCTTGTTGGTTTGGAGCTAAACTATGGAGACAGCCGCTCGCGTACACTACCAAGTTATTATCGTGCATACGGCAATGGTAGTTCGGAACTCGCTTATTCAATGGCATCTAACATCACCATCACAAATACTGCTGCTTATAACATGAGCTTTGGTGAGCATCATCTTACGGCATTGCTCGGTCATGAATATACCAACTATAAAGATGATAACTTCTCAGCATCAGGTTCTGGCATCTTAGACGACCGCCTTTTCCTGCTTAATAACGTAACCCAAAACAAGTCGGTTGGTGAAGATACGAATGGCTACGCCTTTCTTTCCTATTTCTCTCAGTTGTCTTACGATTTCTCTGAGCGTTACTTCATCGATTGGGTTCTTCGTAACGATGCTTCTTCACGCTTTGGCCGAAATAAGCGCAATGGTCTGTTCTGGTCTGTAGGTTTGCTATGGAAAGCTAAGAGTGAACACTTCTTGAAAGACGTTTCATGGTTAAACGAACTTGATTTCAAAGCCAGTTACGGAACACAAGGTAACTCCTCAATTCCTCCTTACAGTACATCATCCTATGTAGGAAAGGTAGGACAGAAGAAAGGTGGCATGAGTCTGGGCTTCATTAGCCTTGGTAATCCTGACTTGGGATGGGAACACCAAAGCAAATTTACAATTGGTGTAAAGACTCGTATGCTCAATAGAATCGACCTTAACCTTGAATATTACAACCGAATCACCAGTGATATGCTCTTCGAAGTACCTCTACCTTATACATCGGGTATGCCAGTAGGTAGCGCAGGTTATGCCACTCGGTATGAAAATGCAGGCCGTTATCTTAACCATGGTATAGACTTACAGGTAAGTGCCGACATCTTTCGTGGTCGTGATTGGGGCGTTTCCGCCAACGTAAACTTTAACTACAACCGTGACAAAGTGCTTGAACTCTTTGAAGGAAGACAGTCATGGCAAGAACCGGGCGGGCAGTTAGCATATATTGTGGGGAAACCAGTAACCTTCGTTCTTCCACTTATAAGGGTGTCAACAAGGATACTGGTGTACCAGAATGGTATAATCCAGGAACCGACTTAAATCAAACCCGTCGTGACGATAACGATGTAGTGTCTGAATATACTACCTCGCTCAGCCAAAACACAGGCATCAATGCCTACACACCAGTTACAGGTGGCTGGGGCATATCAGCTTATTGGAAAGGCTTCTATATGAATGCCGATTTCTTCTTTGCCCTTGGTAAGCACATGATTTCTATGGATAAGCAGTTCTATGAGAATGACTATCACATTCGTAATCGCGAAGGCAACTATAATGGTTCACACCGTTTGTTTGATTACTGGAAACAAGCTGGTGACAATGCCGAGTTCCCTTCTTTGGAATGGGTACGCCAGCCTAATCACCAAAGTACTTACCTCGACTCGAAAATGCTTGAAAATGCTTCGTTCATGCGCTTAAAGAATTTTACCTTAGGCTATGACATTCCACGTAAAAGCCTTGGAAAGCAAAATATCATACGCTCTGCTAAAGTGTTCTTCACGGGTAGAAATCTGCTAACATTTACCAAATTCAGAGGTATCGATCCCGAAGTAAATCGCAATGTTTCGTATGGTGTCAATCCAAACACCAAACAGATGAGCGTAGGTGTTGAGATTGGACTCTAATAACAACCGTCAACTAATGAATAAAAAAATGAAAACAACGAAGATATATTTATGCTTGCTTGCCTTTGCGACTATACTTCAAGGTTGTAATCTTGACCGCGAACCAGCAGACTTCATTGATTATAACGTCTCGTTTCTTAATATGCAAGACGCTGCTAAATGGGACAATGGTATTTACTCCACGCTTCGTGGTAAGTTTGGAGGGGGGTATGTACTCCCACAAGAGGCACAGGCAGACATGCTTAATGCCCATGCTGCTTTCGGAAACCTCTATGGAGACTTCCATGGATGGACCTTATTGCCTGAGAGTAACGTACTACAAGAAATCTACCACTCATATTATTCGGCACTTGTTGATGCCAATGTGGTACTGACAAAGCTTCCTAAACTGAATGTCACAGAGGCAGAGAAGCCGCTGAAAAACCAATATCTTGGTAATGCCTACTTTGCCAGAGCGTTCTATCACTTTAACTTGGCATTAAGATGGGGTATGCCTTACAATGCTGCTACAGCTGATAAAGACTTGGGAGTAGTTTTGGAAACAGGAGAAGTGAACCAAAATAAGCCCCAAAGAGCTAATAACACTCAAACATATAAGCAAATATTAGACGACTTAAATCAAGCAGAAACCTACTTGGCTTCCGTTGAAACAAAGGTAGGGAATAGTGAAATAAGTGCTGATGCTGTGCGAGCTTTACGTGCACGCGTCTTCCTTTATATGGGTGACATGAACAAGGCTTATCAAGAAGCTAAACTATTGATAAATAAAAATACTTATCCACTCATTGCACCTTATACTTCTTCTGTAAATAGCGAAGGAAAAATCAACCCGCAAGAAGATGCTTTTGCGCAGATGTGGTTCTATGATAAGGGTACAGAACAAATCTGGCAACCATACGTAGCAAAAGAAAATGAGGTGCCAACGGTTACGTCACTCTATGGTGCTGACCTCTCTACAACAACCTATTGGGACGAGTCAAAACAGCCAGATAGGGTTGCTGACTACAATAAACCACCTTATGTTCCTACACGAGAAGTCATAAATGATCTCTTTTCAAGCGAAACCGATCATCGTGCACTGGCTCTCTTTGAATTCGTTAGTACTACCGTAAACGACAAGAATGTGTCTACACAGCTTTATGTCGTTTCTAAGTTCAAGGGTAACCCGAGCTATGCTAACCTCACCAGTACCCATTGGGGAGGATATGTTCCTAATGGTAATCAAGCTCCTAAGCCTTTCCGTATTGCCGAGCAGTATCTTATCGTGGCAGAAGCAGCCTATAAGTTGGGAAATGAAGCTGATGCACAAGATTATCTTAATATATTAAGAACATCGAGAGGAGTACCTACAACCAGTGCTACTGGCGACGAACTCTACAATGAGATAAGGCTGAACGTGCTCGTGAATTGGCTTTTGAGGGTTTCAGACTCTGGGATTTACGCCGCTGGAAGCAGGGCTTTTCTAAGCGTTCTTTCCAAGGTGCACAAGGCTATTATCAAGTTCCAGCAACCTTCTATGCTCCTGGCTTCAATGTGAACATACAGCCCGACAACAAGATGTTTGTATGGCCAATCCCTGAAAACGAAATTAGAATTAATCCTAACATCGTACAAAATCCCAGATGAGAACTACAATGAGACATACGCAAACAAATAAATTACACGCTATGTATAAGAATATAAGACTATGCGCCTTGCTCATCATTGTTGCATTGGCAAGCGCATGCCAAAAGGATCTTACCTTAGGTGGAGCTGAAAAGTTTGTTCAAGGCGAGACCCAAACCTTCACCTTCAATCAGGAAGGTGAGACTAAGATGGTTGATATGGCTGCTCTTGGTGACGAATGGCAAGTAGAGAATGGAACTTATAGTGACTGGCTCTCTGCTAAGAAAGTAGGGAATATGCTTGAACTTATAGCCTCAGCCAACGAAGGAGCTGATGAACGCAAAGCGCAAGTAGTAGTTATTACGCCTAATGGTAAGCAAGTACTTGACATCACCCAGTTTGGTTCTGAACCTTACATCACCGTAGAGGGTAGTAATGGAACGGCTATCTTCAGCCATGAAGCACATACAGCCGTAGAGCTGAACGTTCTCTCTAACTCGGAGAACTGGCGTGTAGAGCAAGTTGATAAAGAGAAAAACGACTGGCTTACTTATGAGGTAGACATCAAGCAACATAAGCTGAAACTAAACCTCACTGCCATCGAACGTAATAGCCAATGGGCACAAACCAGCCGAAGCGAGAAACTCTTCCTCACAAATGGTAACAAGCATTTCTTATTGAATGTAACCCAGAATGGATACGTACAGTTCCAATTCCCTGTTTGGGATATCGAAAACTTTGACTTGGCGCGTGTAACTGAACTTGAAGCACAAAGAAACAATAGCCGAGATAAAGCATTCGAGATAGATTCTCTCTTGCCGTTCAAGGAGGATGTTGATAAGATATATTATGCTTTTCACTCGCCTGGTGAACAGTCACCACGAATATTCTATATGCCTAACTACACGACCAAGAAGATTTTTTTAGTGCTTGGCTCAAAGCTCCTAAGGGACAGACATTCCAGAAAGAATCTTACGACCCTTGGCTAAAACAAAACAACTTCATGCTTGGCAACAAACAGCGCGTGGAAACCGAAACACAGTACTATTGTGAAGAGGAAGATGTAACCCGTTTAATGCACGTTTACAATGACCCGATGAACTTTAAGATGTATGGTGGTATATATAAAAGCGCATGTATGAAGTATGTTGTGAGTTCGAACAACATAAAGTTGGGTAGTAATGGTAAGATTACAAGCTTCCCTGTGTTCAGATCCAGCCTTTTGCATAACAAGAATTTCAAACTCAAGGAGGTCATTGAGTTTGAGAAAAAACGCGGTATGAAACCCGACTTCAACAACGAATTCAATGATGAGAAAATCACTACCACAACCGAAGACCCTCTCTGCAAGTATTCACGACTGCTTTTCGTACCCGAGAATGCCAGCTATGAGAATGGTTCTTTGTCTAATGTGATTTACTATTTCAACTGGCAAGGAGCAACTCCCGAAGATCTTGACGCAGGTTTAGTTCCTGATGCCGAACTAAGTGGAACCGTTGGTTTGTGCCACATGTTCTATATGGGCAGTGATATAATATATAATCGTGAGCAGGAAGGTACTCCTGGCGTTTACGAATGGTACACATATACCTTACCAGTAAGTATAAGAAACGTCATCGAAGATAAAGGTTACACTTTCTTCCGTGGCGATGGTAACGGCTTTGTTACTTTCTTCCGTGGTGAGGCTGACCTTATTAATATGCGACCACAGGAAACGCGCACAGTCATCACATACTATAAGAGTAAGCATTATGTAGACCAAATCAAGAAAACCCTTAACTTATAGACAACTAATCCTATGAAACAGTTAAAAAAAATATACGCATTGACGGCTTGCATGTCATTGACTGTGGGCTTATTCTCGGCATGTAGCGATGATATACTGCCTACACAAGCCAATACCGATGCAACCCTATCATCTGTCAACGAAGCTTTTCCTTGGCAACCGGGACTGGCTTTCATTAAACTAAAAGCCAACTATACCCCCACCACACGTGCAGCATCACAAAGCGTAACACGTGCTAAAGTATTTGAAAACACCAACGTAAAAGTGGAACAGGTGTTTGATATGAATAATGACTATGCCAACCTTAAACGTGCCAGGGGCTTAGACCGATGGTTTATCGTAAGGTTCGATAGCACTAAAAGCGTTGAACAAGTAATCAATGAGCTACGCCATGACCCAGCAATTGAGAAGGTACATGGCAACGTTCAGGTTGCTCCTTCTCAGGTGAAGTACACTTCACCAACGCGTACTCCTATCAATCCAAGAAGTCTAAGACCTGCTAATGATGGTACTGGATATCTGGGCTTCACCGACCCATACCCTACAATATCAATGGCATTACACAACAACTATCAGCAGATATGCCACTTTTAAGGAGGGTGCCGACATCAACCTCTTCTCTGCTTGGCAGAAAGAAACAGGCGACCCCAATGTCGTAGTGGCAGTAATGGACTCAGGTATCGACTTTGAACACGAGGACTTGTCTGCTTCAGCATGGCAGGTGTAGACCCAGTTACAGGTGCTACAATCCATGGTCGCAACTTCTATGCTGCCGAGAAAGGAAGTGGTGACCCCAATGTTATCATTGCAGGCGGACATGGTACCCACGTAGCAGGAACCATCGCTGCACGTAACAACAACGGATTGGGCGTCTGTGGTGTCGCTGGTGGTAATGGTGATGCCAATTCGGGTGTACGACTAATGAGCTGTGAGATATACGGACGCGATGGATACAACGAGACAGCCTCTACCGCTTACATCGTTAAAGCATTTGAATTTGCTGCCGAAAACGGGGCTTCTGTTTGTAACTGCTCATGGGGCTATGCCTTCGACCGTAAAAAATATCTTAACAATGCGAACTTTCAACGCATCTTTAAGACACAATTTGACTTGCTCAAAGAGGGTATTGATTACTTCACTGACATTGCAGGATGCGACCCACAGGGCAACAAGAAGCCAAATGCTTATATGAAGGGAGGACTCGTTGTCTTTGCTTCAGGTAACGATTCGCAATACGATATTGACATGATTCCTGCTTCCTATCCACGTGTGTTGGCTGTAGGTGCCTTCAATAGCCTTGGAACACCTACCGACTACATGAACAAAGGACCGTGGGTTGACGTGCTTGCTCCTGGTGGAACTACCAATTCAAATGAAGTTTATAGGGGCGTACTGAGTACTGTACCAGCAAACTTCGACCAGCAATTTACAGGTGAATATCCTAATACGGACTTCACTTTACCTACAGATAACAACTATGCCTTCGCACAAGGTACGTCAATGGCTGCGCCTCACGTATCGGGTGTGGCAGCACTGGTAGTATCAAAGTTTGGCAAGTCTAATCCTAACTTCACCAACACCGATTTACGCCAACGTTTGCTGAATGCTGTAAAGGCAAGCAGTCCTTACGCTGTAAAGACTGATGCTAACCTTGCTGGGAAAATGGGAATAGGTTATATTGATGCTAACTTTGCACTCTCTGACCCTGAAACGATTAAGCCTGAGACTCCTGTACTTAACGTGACTGACTGGTCTACCGATGCTATCCATGGCTACTACGATGCACAAATCACATGGAATGTAACAGCTGACGAAGATGCCTTGAACCCAGAACATACAGCATTTGCATATAATATCAAGCTCTTTAAGAAAGACGACCTCTCTAAACCTGTACAAACAGTTACACGCTATTCTTACGAATTGGCTGTAGGTACACCGATGGAAGAAAACTTTACCGAACTTGAAACAGGTACTGACTATGTTGTAAAGATGGTTGCGTACGACCGCTTCAATAATATGTCACCTGAAGTCACGGCTAACTTCACTACACGACTCAACCATGCGCCTGCTTTTAGTACAACTATTGCCGACACATTGGTACTGCTCGACACACAACCTTACTACCACAAGATACTACCAGTAAAGGATGAAGACGGCCACACATGGACTTATACTACCACGGAGCTACCTCGAGGCGTTGAGTTGAAGCGTGTTGACAACAATTTCGACTTGCTTATCAAGGTTGAGAAAACGGGTACTTACGAATTTAGTATTACGCTTACCGACCAGATTGGCGGACAGACACAACAGAACTTTGTATATAAAGTCGTTTCACACACTGCTCCACAACTTATCAGTACACTTAGCGACGTATCACTTTTCGAACAGGGGAGAAGCAGCCCAAATCAGTCTGGAAAATGTCTTCAAGGCTATGGGTGGCAACGAAATGCAATTCTCTGCTACGACAAGCAATGAATCTGTTGTAAAGGCATCCGTAAAAGGTAATATGCTTACGCTTACACCAGCAGGAAAGGGTGAAGCCACAATCACCATAACCGCTAACGATCAAGGTAAACGTACCTCAACAACCATCAAAGTGCGCGTAACGGATAAGAATGCTCCTGACGTTCACGTAATCTACCCTATCCCTGCACATAGTTACATCAAAGCACTTATGCGTAGCGAAGTAAAACAAGTACAAGCAATAGTAACCTCCTTACGTGGTCAGAAACTGATCGACGAGAAATTAACACCTAATGCTGCGACACACGAAGTGACTTTAGGTATCGATCGCCTTGCTCCTGGCACCTACTATCTGCTGCTCAAAACCGAGCGACTAACAAGCAAACATACTTTTATCAAGAAATAAACAACACGTTATGAATAAGATATCAATGGTACTTGTCGCACTGGGCTCTTGCCTGGCGATGGAAGTTACGGCACAAAGTCGCATTCTCCCTATACTCGAAGGCACACCTGATGTAAGAAGCGCGGCAATGGGTGCGACACAGCTTGGCAATACCAACCAGATGTTTATCTACTCTAACCCCGCTGCCCTATCTTTTGGTGAGACACAATTCTCAGCAGAGGCTTCGCTTGAAGCACAGCCTAAGACCGACACGGGACGACTGATACAATATAATTTTGCAACGGGCTACCGATTCAACAATCGGTCAGCTTTGATGGCTGGTTTACGTTACTTGGGTGGACTGACTGTTCCAGTTGTGGGTTCTACAAGTGCTACCAACAACGTTTCGCCTTACGACCTCACACTTGACATGGGTTATTCGTTCACCGTTACAGAGCATGTGGCTGTATATACCACTGCTACCTATGTACATAGTCATTCTGCTACGAGCACCAACGCACTGACTTTCTCATTAGGCGGTGCCTACCAACTACCATTTGCAGTGACTAAGAACATGAATTCAACACTTACTCTGGGTGCCCGACTGATGGACTTTGGTAAGGCTGTGAAGTTTAACAATACGGGTATCCCTCAAAGTCTACCTACATCGGTGGTGATTGGTGGTGATTGGCAAGTCAATGTTGCACCTAAGCATCGTTTGACTTATGCACTTTCAACTCGCTACTTTACACCTAAGGATGCCCATGAAACGTTGGTTGGTACTGGTTTAGAATACACCTACAACAAAATGCTATCCGCACGTGTAGGTTATCAGTGTGCTAACAAGGCTTCAGATGCCATAACCTTTGGTGCTGGCGGACAGACAAAAAACTTCAAACTCGATGTAGCTTACCAGCATGTCTTTGCCAATTATGGCATAGATGCATTAATGGTTCATCTGGGTTATAGCTTCTAAACCCTTTGCCAAAACTGAATGTATATAGCAGAGTAAAATAATTTATAGATTCCTTTCTTCTATATATGGCTGAAGTTCTCAATCGAACTTCAGCCTTTTTTATGTTAAGCACAAAGGCGGTACTCTTAAGTAACCATAGCCCAATATCATGTGCAGAAGACTTAGCTGAATTATCAGCTAACTTAAACTCAAATCTCTCTAAGTTTGTAATGTGAATTGCAATAAATAAAAATATTGCAATTCACATTGCAAACTTAGATATTTGGGTTAAATCAGAAAAGGGGAAGAAGGAATATCCCACCCCCTAACAACCACACAAAGAGCCATCAGCATCCACCAAGCAGTCCTTTCCCTTGAGGGTATATCAAAAATGATACACCCTCAAGAGAAGGGACAACTACTCTTTCTGTGGATTCGATATGTACACAAACTACCTCAACTCATGCACAAAATATGGTGCACCAGAGGTTTTTACCTTGAGCGTCTCGTAGGTGGCAGTGGCTGGATGATAGACAGAATAGCCCATACCTTGGTCGGTGGACATACCGAAGATGATGTCATTACCCGACTTACAGAGGGTTGCAGCCCACCCAGCTGTGGCAGAGAGGTCCAACTTTGTACAGCTCTTATTGTAGAGATTAATCTCGAAAGGTTGGAAGCATTTATCGTGAACATAGTCTGGTGGATTGCTTGCAGCACCTGGGATGTTCAGGTAAGCATACACCTTTCCGTTGCCGCCATACACCTTCATGTAAGCATACGAGGTTTTATTGCCTTTGACTCCTACTAAGTCAACATCCGCAGGGTAAAGCAGTAGGATTTATCAAAGTCTGTCTGACCTTTCTTAATACGCAGAAATCCCTCCTTGACACCCGGTTGATAGCCAAACATCGCTACACAATAAAAATAGATATCACCCTTCTCATCGATGAAAGGGTCGCCAGCTGGCGACTCACCAGAGGCCATTGAGACACGAGGATCACTAACGACTTTGATAGGTTTATCGGTTTTTGTGTCAATCAAAGCCACGTAAGCCCCTGCTTCACAGACGTATGTAGACTTCATCTGACTAAGTGCCACATAGAGTATTCCGTCTCTTATGATAGATGCGGCAGGCTCTGGATTATTGTCACCAGCAGCTTTCCCCAAGGAGTACTCCGCCAAGTCAATCTCTCCAACCTTCTCCATTGTGGTAGGATTGATGATGATTACCTTTCCTAAACCAGGACAAGAGACGTATGCCTTATTGTCGGAAGCAAAGGTGATGTACATTGCTGCAGCCCCACTTGGGAGTAGGATAGTATTCCCCTCCTGCACTAACTTTCCCTCTTTCTGGCCATATTTATAGATGCGTTCGGTGTCGGTTATATACACTTTCGCCTTATATACGAAGGTATAAGCACCCTTGGCAAACACCAAAGCATTGTCCGTATTGAGCGAACCAACGTTCATGTCTTTGAAAACACTTACGTATGTATTGTCTCCGATGTTAACACTATGGACGAAACCCATCTCCGTCTTTGCCGGTGCAGGCGGTGTGTCAGGTGAGTCTTTGTCGCAAGATAGTAGTCCGACGGTCGTGAGCAGCATTATAGCTGCGGTTAAGAAATAATGTTTCATTGTGTTTTGATTAAAGAAGTTAATAATTATAAGCTCATTGCCCCACCTGACAGTTTGTCTCTGAACAGGTTGAAGCGTAGTTTTGCCTTTAATGTTCTTCCGGGTAGAGGCATCTTAAATTCCATGTAGTTCTCCTTGTTGAAGACGTTTTCTAACTCAAGGCTCAGTGACATATTATTATGCCATAAAGACTGTTGGAGGCCTATCGTGAAGACATCATTGGATGGGATACGCCATTTCCTACGCTCCTCTGCGAGTGTACTCATCTGCCACCCCCAGTCAAACTCGCCCACATGCGACACGTCAATATATACTCTCGACAGCTCTCGGCGCCCTATCAAGCCCTCTGCATGGTACTCCATGCCATAGTTATAGTAAAAGGCAGGGATGTTAGGGACGTGCTTATTATAGGTAGGGTTGCTCGTTCCTTGTTCGTCATTAAACCATCTTTGCCTGTCTCGGATATCCTGTAAGGTAAGATTAAAGTAGAGATAGACATTGCGTGTGACGTCCACCTTCACGTCAGTGTCCATTCCAATGGTCCTTGTCTTCCCTAAGTTCGTATAGATAGAACGTGTGTCAGCAGGAAAGAGTCTTATCATGTTCTTCATCATCATATAGTAGAAATTCGTCTCCCACTGTACCCTCACGAGTCCGCACAGTCCTCTTCTATCGACGATGAAGCCAAGGTTCAGATTATTCCCCACCTCAGGCTGCAGGTTGACCGACGGTTTGATGCTTATCCCATTACCAAAGAGTTCGCCCGTATCAGGTATCCTCACATTATGCGAAAATGACAGCTTCGCCCGCACATCCTTCCACAGTTCATAGCTGAAGCCCTCACTGAATCCATAATACGACCGTTCCACACGGGTCTGCTTTGGTGCTAACTCGTCTGTTACCGACCCTTTTACCAGTGCGTCACTGGTTCTGTAAACCCTTGAATTAAGGTAGTATATGCTGATTGTCAATGAGTTTTGTAGTCGACGATTATCCGACACAAACAGATGACTGAAGCCGATGTTGTTTGCAGTCATCCTACTTGGATAGGCACTGGGGTCAAAGCCAAGATAATCTTTCATGCGTTCGTCCTTAGGAGTATAAGCCGAGTAGGCGTATTGGTCATTGAGATTAAGCGTGTGCCGACCCCGTGTATATTTCAAGTTAAACTTACTCCTCACCTCAAACTGCCGATCATGCGACTCGTTAAAAAGGTTATCGTCCGTCTCTCCTACGGCTTGTGTGACTGTTCCGTCCCACTGTCTCCTCGTGGTGGCGGTGTCTGTCATATTCGAGCGGATAATGGGAGTGACGATAGTGTACTTCATATCCAATCCTTTAACAAGGAAGTCACGTTTCTCTAACACAATGTTTGGCATGATATTTATCCCTTTTGTATAGGCATGACGAGCGTCGAAATTAAGCGACTGTATCCCCTTCTTGTTCTGATAAAAGGCACATTCTAAGTCGAACTTATCAAAGTAAAGTTTCCTAAACCCTAACCCAACATGATAAAAATTGGCTTCGTAATAGTCGTTCCTACGTCTCACCTTTCTATATGCCGACGCAGGCAGATTGGTCTCGAACACTGGCCACGACATCATATAGTCGTTTTTCGACTTATTCTTAAAGAATGCCACGTTAAATAATATCCCCGGTCGGCTAAAGAGTTTTTGTCCACTTACGAGTGTCTTCACCGTCCCAAAGGATGCCAGTTCTTGTGTGAAGCCCACCAAGTCGCACTCGTCTTCTCGTGTGACGATGTTGATGGCACCTCCTAAGCCATCTCCACCATACTCCGCAGGAACAATCCCTTTATACACCTCGATATACTTGATGACGTCTATCGGGATGTCGTTAATATCAAAGGACCCGTCAGGACTGTTCAGTGGGAACCCATCAATATACACAGCCACACGCTTCCCTTCTAAGCCATGAACCGAGATGCGCGACGCACTCCCCAGTCCGCCTGCCTTCCGAACCTTAATTCCTGATGTCTGTGTAAGTATCTCCTCTATGCTACTCGCTCGTCCTCTCAGTTTTACCCCATCCACAACTGTCACAGCCATAGGGCTTTGCCGTATCTGATTTATCTCTGCACTCTGTGCCGAACTCCGCACGACAACCTCACGCAACGAGGTCGATGAGGGCTCGAGATAGTAGTCTCTTGTCACATCACCACCCGCCGCAACGACCTCCCTAAGCCGTTTGTAGCCTACTGCCGACACCTCTATCGTGTAAGCACCCGCTGTGGGAACCGTCAGCTGATAGTCGCCTGCCTTGTCAGAGAGGGTCTTCTGCTTCGTTCCCTTGGCTGCTATGCATGCTCCACAGATAGGAGTCGACGTCTCTTTCTCCATGATCTTACCCCTTAGCAGCCGTTGGGCTACCACGAGCAGAGGACACAGACACACGATTATGATAAGGATTAATCTCTTCATACCTAACTTATTGTTTTATGAGTTCTTGCCACCCTGCCGTATTGTAGCATATATATTCGGCCAAAGCCTGCCTCACTTCCTCCTTTCGAAGGTCGGGGTTCATCACAATCTCACCGATGATGGTCACCCATGTAGAGGCGTTAATACGAAAGAAGAGAGGCGACACTCTCGTCCCCACCTGCTCCATGTAAGTTTTACTTATCGCCACTTGTTCGTCGATAAAGTTCTCACGGAAATTCTCCAAGGAGGTACCCTGCGACTCAAAGAGCAGTAGTCTCAGCTCTTCCTTATATAAGAAAATGATACGAAGCATTTCCTTTAGAAAATCCTTCTGCCGTTGTGGGGAGAAATCAAGGTGCTTTTCTTCGTGTTCACCCTTGCTATGCGACGCCATTCGTTCGCCTATCACAGAGAGTAGCGGATGCAGGACAGCACATAAGATGTCGTCCTTTGTCTTAAAAATAATTATATATATTCCCCAGCACAACACCGGACTTTGCCGAGATTGTTCGCATCGAGGTCTTCCTATATCCACACTTAACAAATTCACTGCGGGCAGCCATAACAATCCTACTCCGCACATCTTCTTTTAATGTTTTCATTATTATCTTATTAACGGACAATGTTTTTATTTTTGTTCATAAAAAAAAGCGTATTGCATTCATTCTGCAGTACGCTTTCAATTGCTTGATGCTCTATGGCATTTTAATATCTTCTCCATTCTGTCTACTTTTGTTGCAAAGATAGGCGAAGATTTTCGTCTTGTCAATACTTACTAATAGGTATTTTTAACCCAAATCGATTATTAGAGCCTAAACATATTTTGTTATATCATCGAGCAGATTGTTTGCCTTTTTAGGCGCAGACGTAACCTGCTACGTCAAGTTACAAAGACAGACAAGATGCCGATAAGAAAATAAAAGCTGTTAGGAAATAATATCATATCACCGTAAATCTCTGCCCTCTATGAGAAAATTCATTCTCCCAACGTTATGAAATATTATTACAAAAGAGCAAGACAAAAGATGGAGTAAAAGACTAAAAACGAGCATTTTAAGCATCGCCATAACCCTCTTGTTTTCAAATAGTTGCAAAAGTGATTTTCAAAAGGGCGTTAATTAGACTTCAAAAGGGCGTTAGTAAGGGGCTTAAAGGGCATCTTTTGCAAGCCAATTGAGCGTCTTTTCAAAGCCAAAAGATGATGTTTTAATTTTGAAGGTATGAAAGATTTTTACAATCACACATAGATAAAGAAGGCAGAAAGCATAAAACAAAGGTTCTGTGTCATCAATAACCTTTAGGTTTCTGTGTGTCCTATGGACTCTGTTTATCTGTGCTATCTGTGAGAAGATAAAGAAACAGCGACTCTATCACGGCATTCTATCACAGCATTCTCTCACAGATGACACAGATGAACAGAAAGAACAGATTTCCTTTTTGTACACTCAAACGCTCAGAGACCTAAAGGTCGGAGAAATCACAGAGTTATAGTTGACGATTTGCTTGTGCTGGATTTGTGTTTTAACGTTCTGTGTTATCCATAACCGTTAGGTTTCTGTGCGTCCTAAGGACTCTGTTTATCTGTGCTATCTGTGAGAAAATAAATAGCTACTCTATCACAGCATTCTCTCACAGATGACACAGAGGAACAGAAAGAACAGATTTCCTTTTTGTACACTCAAACGCTCAGAGACCTAAAGGTCGGAGAACTCACAGAGTTATAGTTGACGATTTGCTTGTGCTGGATTTGCGTTTTAACGTTCTGTGTTATCAATAACCTTTAGGTTTCTGTGCGTCCTATGGACTCTGTTTATCTGTGCTATCTGTGAGAAGATAAAGAAACAGCGACTCTATCACGGCATTCTATCACAGCATTCTCTCACAGATGACACAGAGGAACAGAAAGAACAGATTTCCTTTTTGTACACTCAAACGCTCAGAGACCTAAAGGTCGGAGAACTCACAGAGTTATAGTTGACGATTTGCTTGTGCTGGATTTGCGTTTTAACGTTCTGTGTTATCCATAACCTTTAGGTTTCTGTGCGTCCTATGGACTCTGTTCTTCTGTGCTATCTGTGAGAAGATAAAGAAACAGCGACCATATAATTTCCTCCCCTATCGGCATCAAGAGCGGTAGGGATAAGCCATTATTTTTCTCGTTTAGAACCAGAAACCGGCATCGCTGTGCTTGCTGTCTCCGTGGAAATTCCACCAGAAATCGAGGACGGCGGTCTTAATGTCGGTGATGTCAAAAGCATCCATCAGCGAACGAATTGACGCCATGTTGCTCTCTGAATAGTCCTTTGCATCGTTGCTTAACTTATCAAATTCAGTATCGAAAACTTTTGAGTCGAGTTCGCGCTCATCGCTATCCATATAGATATTCATCGGCACAACGATGGCTGGCAACCATGCTTCCTCCTTCAACTGGCGTTCGGTTGGTGCGTAGAAAGGACTTGCTTCGCCATTTGTCAACTTAGAGTTACGAGCGCGCATCAGGCGAATTTCGAGGTTAAACTGCTTATGCGTACGCAAGAACTCGAAGTAACCTTTATGACCGATAGGATTGTTTTTACCAAAGAATTTAGCACCATCAAACTTGTTAGTCTTATTCCATGGGTCTGTATCACAGTAGACATAATTAAAGAAATCAGGAGAGTTAACATCGGTTGCCTCCTTCTTTCCGCCATAAGAAGGGCGAATATTATCTACCATAAAGAAGTGCTGATAGTGGCTGTCTTCACCATTATTGAAAATTTGAGAGGTGATTTCGTTGCCCGCCTTGTCGTAATAGTGGATGACAAAAGCCGACTCATAAAACCTCTGACTGCTACCCATAAGATTCACGCTCTTACCATTCTGTGGGTCAGCCACCCATTTTCCATTCTCCAAAGTGTAAGTGAGTTTGTAGTTACGTCCGATATACTTCAATTCCTTTGGTGTTGGGTTCTGATGAAAAGCCTTTGGTCCATGCAAGTGACCGTTATAGATTTCAATCACAGCCTTTGCAGGATTGATAAGTGAAGGGTCGGTAGTACTCTCCTCGATTGACTGCCCATCAATCACGATAGGCAGTTTAACGTTGATATCCCAAAGTCCAGTGCTAAGCAACTTTCCAGCTGGATTGTAGAAAGGAGAGGCCTTTCCGTCGTCACCAAACTTACTTCCTGCAGCGTGGAGCAGGTCGACAGAGAGTGTAAACTCACGTCCAGGCTTCACGAACTTGATAAGACCTTGGAAGCCCATAGGGTTTGTGTCGCCAATGAAAGTGCCGTTCAACTCGTCAATATAGCGGTAGTCGTAAGGCAGTTCTGCTTTGTTTGTGACACGCACAGAACTCATCTGTCCTTCATACATCACCTGCTTAAACATTGAGAAGAAGTGCTGATGAATCTTGTCCTGACCAAGGTTATAGAACTGACTGTTCATCATTTCGCCCTTTGCATTATAATACTCCATCTTCAAAAGGTAAACGACAGAAGGATTGTCAACGCTATTCTTTACGTTGAACGACTTCGTTGGACTTGTCACATGCCATCCTTGACCAGCTGTTGTCTGCCATTCTATCACTTGTGCAGGGGCTGAAGCAGCCTTGAAGTTAGCCATTTTTGGCGTATTGTCGAAGGCAGAAGCATTGTTGAGCGTTCCTTCCTGCAGTGTGAAGACAGCACGAACAGGGTCTTCATGCAGTTTGTTTTCTTTCTCATTCTCAGGCTGTTCTGGGTTACAAGCCACGAACAGCATGGTCAGTACTGCACTAAAAGCAAGCACAAGACCATTTATTAATCTTTTTGTTTTCATCGTTTTTTATTTTTTAATTAGAAGTTCCATGTAATCATACAACGCACGTCTCGACCCATATCATGGGCATAGTAGCGGCTGCGGTTAGTGTATTCCTTGTACTCACGATTAAGGATATTGTCGCCCATCAGTCCCACAGAGTGACTGTCCCTCACGCATTGGCACCGAGAAGCTAACATCAAAGCCCATAAGATGATAGGCATCGGGACTCGTTGCGATGAGGTCTGTGGAGGGGTTGAAGCGTGTTTGCTTAGCCACAAAGCGATGACTGAGTCCTATCTTTGGCGAGAATGCCTTGAAGAAAGGCAGCGACCACGTCAGCGAATGGGTCAGACGGAAACTCGGAATATAAGGTAGATAGGCGTGAGAAGGCATCTCACGTGCCCAAATCATTGCCGTAACAAGATGATAATCGAGCGACGATACGGGGCGAACGTGGGCATCTAAGTCAACTCCTTGAAAGAAAGCACGTGTCTGTCTATACTGGAATACAGGATAAGCACCCGATACGACCGTGATATTCCGCCCCGTTGGCTGGTCGAAGATGTAGTTATTAATCCACTGAAGATAGCCATCGAGCTGAACATCAAAGTACTTACTTGCATATTTCAACGAGGTAATCCACTTGTAACTCTGCTCTGAAAGAAGGGTTGAATCACCTTTCACAAAGATACCAGAACTAAGTTCGTTGCCATTACTATACAGCTCATAGACATGTGGGGCACGCCAAGCCACACCGAAATGTGACGTCAGTTTCAGTTGTTTATTGATGTGATAATGACCGCCAAGACTGTAAGTAAAGTTCGTAAAGTCACGCTTTCCGCCATATCTTCGCCCTGTCCAATCATAGCCATCAGCCTTCGTTTGCTGTCCATCGAAGCGCACTCCAGCCTCCATTCCCCACCGATCGGCAGTGTATTTCTGCAGCCCATAGAGTCCGAAAGCCACCTCCGTGTAGTTTGGAATGATAGGAACAACACCCGTTCCACGCTCGTTCGTGTTATCAGTTATCAGCAGTTGTGCTCCAGCCTCGCTCTTCCAATGCTGATAGCCCTTGTTCCAAACGAGTGAGTTCTGCAACGAATTCAAGTGCAAACTGACCGTCGGAATGTCCGAATGGTTCAGACGTCGGATGCGGTTCTCACGTCGATTGTCTTGCTGGAAGGTTGATTGAAAAGCGAAATGTCCTATCTTTTCGTGATCAAAAAACGCCTTGAAATAGACATTATGATGAGTTATCTGCTGAAAAGGATAGTCTATATGCCGACTGAAAGGTGTGAAGTCGACAGGCTGACCGAGGCGGATACGCTCTTGCAACAGCTGCTCGTTGCCCATCTGTGCACTCTGCATAACACCCAATTTCTGTGTAAACAGACTATACCCTGCCTCCAATCGCCAGCGATCACGGTTGTAACCTAAGGCGAGGGAAAGGTCGTTTTCACGCATTCCAGTATTGTTTAGCAAGTAATGAGCCGTACTTCTGTCGCCTCCATTCTCGGTATTCAGATGTAAACGCCACGCCCAATTACCCAGCCACTTAAAGCTACTTTCAACATAACCTGAGGCTCCGAAGCGTCTGCCATTGGTGCCATAAAGCCCCGATACCATACCATGAAGACCACTGACTTCATAAGGTAAGGGGGAAGGTTGCATAAGCACAATACCGCCAAGTGCCTCAGAACCATATCTTACAGCATCTGCTCCTTTGACTACTTCGATATTACTATAACTGTTTTTATCAACCTCTGGCGCATGATCTGCACCCCATTGCTGACCCGTCAGACGTGCACCATTGCTCACCAAAAGTATGCGATTACCATACATTCCATGTATCACAGGCTTTGAAACGATTGTTCCTGTCTGGATAGAACTTATACCACTGACCCCCTCAAGCAATGAACCTAAGGAGCGTCCCATAGCGTTTGTAATGGCGGTTTGATTGATTTGACTGCCTATTTGGTTTACACTCATCATCTGGCGACGAGTAGAAACCACAACTTCACTTAGGCAAATGGAATCATGAGCGGGCTTAGTGGTATTCTCATTCTGTGCAGCTAACGGCATAGACCAACACAGCAATGCGAATAAGACACCAGCCCACTGATGCTTGCCTGATTCTGATTTAAGCATCATAGACTAAATATTAAATGTCAATAGACGGATCTTTCGCCCCCTTAAATGGGCAAAGAACCTACGAAAAGTTTGTCATACAGACTTGCGTGCACACCTTGATGCGCACCTATCCTATATGTAATATGGTGATAATTAGCCCACTGTCGGAGGCGAATGGCTATTGAGAGAGACAATAACCTGATAGACAGTTTGTTCTGTGAAAATACGTTTTGGAACCCAACTTATCGCTACAACAGGCTGAAAGACGGTTGCCTTGGCTGCAGTAGACTCGTGCATAGTGAAGTCACAAGTACTACAAACCTGCTTCAACGAAGCATTATGGCTTACAGAAGCCTTTTCAGAACAAGGATAAGAAGTGTTATGATAGTGGAAATCTTTGAGCAAAAGCATAGAAGTGAACACAAAAAGGAGTGTCCACGCATAAATAAATTTTATCGTTGTCTTTTGCTTCATCTATTTCCAATATGCGGCATGTAAGTGAGTTGTTACTCATGCCTTAAATGAATTTGGGGGTAAAATTACGAAAAAAACAGCAGGTATTTCTCCACAACCTATTTATTTTTTGCGATTTTAAATATCGTTAACACAGAAAGCATCCAGTAGTTATTTTGCAATCACTTTATAAACAAGAGGGGTTCGTCTGTTAAATTCATAGAGTAGAGATAGGGTAAAGATTTATACGCTTGTAGGGTATTAGTATCTCAAATGACTTGGTCTTACAAAGGAGGATAAACTACAAGATAATATGCAAATAGATACTAAACCTATCCGTCTTCTGCAAACAACTAATTCTCATATATTGATATTTGTAAACTATTTTCATACAACTCAAAACCAATACATGACCTTTTGGCTTCTAAAAGATGCCTAATTGACTTGCAAGAGGTGCCCTTTTGAAGTCTTGTTAACGCCCTTTTGAAGTCCAATTAAGCACCTTTTCAGATGCTACTTTATAACTAACTGATTTCCTGTTGGTTACAAACACGCTTTTTATATGTGTTTTTATCCTTATTTATAGGGATTTTATTTGAATTTATGTAATGATTTTTCAAAGCATTATCCTCCACTTCGAAGGAGTATGAGAAAAGGCTCTTCTATTTCAGAGGATGAGAAAAGAAAAGATAGTGAAAACCACAAAAAACATAACAAACACTTGCTTATTAATGTAGAAAAACGTAAATTTGCCCCATAACTAACTTTAACAATAACAAATGATTCGTGTCATTCGAGAAAATCGTAGTCGCTAATCATAAAGTTCAAAGTTCAATACTCAAAGTTCAAAGTTTTATACTCAAAGTTCAAAGTTTTATGCTCAAAGTTCAAAGAATTAAAAAGTTCAACTTTAAACAACCAGTTTTCCTTGTCGCAACGCTCCTCTCTATCACCCTTCTTGGTAGTAGTTTCAGAAGTGGTAAGACTGATGTACACGAATGCCCGACAGCATTCAGATGGCTATCGACTCCATAAACAAGTATAATCTCTTTTCAGACACTTACGTTCTCGGACCAGAGCATCACCGATCAAAACAATATAATTATGCTGATTGGCTGCGCCGTCACGCCACACCAGACCAGTTAGCCGAGATAGCTAAGACAAATCCTAATCCTGCCACACGTCTTTGGGCGTTAAGAATCTTGTTGGAGAAACCTAACAAGCAAGTCTTCGATGTCCTGAAAGCAACTATCAACGACACCACAGAGGTTGAACAAATGAGTTATTGTTTCTACTCTAAGTTTCCTTATAACCTCAAGGCTTTCTGCCTCTACTACTTTGATCAAGAGAATAGTCAGACAGAAGAAATGCAAGAGGCGATAGACAGTTTAGCTTTCTTCGACTATATGAAGCGTTATGGATTTGACTCTGATATTCTCAAACACTTCAAACCCCGACAAAAATACTATGCAACTGCTGTCGAAGCTGCCAACAAAGGACAGGTAGAAGTCCTGCCATTGCTCATCAAATATAAGAATCCTAACGACTTACAGCACATCCGTAAGTTGCTGCAAGCTGACTTTGAGGAGAACAAGCGACTGACATACGATACCCGTGAAATCCTCGAAGAATGGGGCAAACCAGACTTTGAAGAATACGCAAAAAGCGTTTGTCAAGCCGTTATTGGCAAACCAGATTACTTTAGCGTAGAGGATTATTTCCCTCTTCTGTGGCAATATCCTGCGCCTTGGAGCTATCAACTTCTCGACAATATCCTTTCTGGTAAAGACAGATATAGTAACATTCGCGAAATAAAGAAACACTTTATACAGTATGCAAAGGAAGGACCTATCCCTCCTATCTTCCAACCGCTGTACGACAGATATCTAAAGGAAAGACGTTCAGTCAGAAGTGGAAGACCACAAACGGAAGAGTCGCTTAAAACGCTTAGAATGGCTCTTGACGCCTTAAACAAGGAGACTTTCTTTTCCATGCATGAGACCACAGAGCACGATCGTTATTATCGTTTAATGCAATTTGATTATGCAGACTCATTGCGCTACAATGCTACAAGCGACCAGTTGGCTGAGATTGCCCAAACAAGTCCTTCGCGTATCACACGCCTTTGGGCATTCAGAATCCTATTGGAGAAACCCAATGGACAAATATTCAACATTCTTAAACAGGCTATAAACGACACTACAGGGGTAAACTATTCATCCAGTTCTAAAAAAGAAAGCAAAGTTCCCTTCAACCGTTCTATTCTCAGCGTCTACTATCGTAACGTAGACGAGGACCTGCCAGCACAACAGCAAGCAGCCATTGACAGCTTAGTGTTCTTTGATTATATGAAAAAATATGGATATAAAAAAGGGTTCCTTCATGACCTCCAACCACTCAAATCCTATTACCCAACTATCATCAAAGAGGCTGACAAAGGCAATGACGAGGTTTTGATGTTCCTTGCTCGATACAAGAACAAGAACGATATCGCTCGAATCAATAAGTTTCTGGAGCGCGATTTGAAGAAGAATGGGCGAATGACCAACGAATCTTATTGGCTTCTTAAGAAATGGGAGGACCCAGACTTTGAATGGTATGTAAAGACCATCTGCCAAGCTGCAGCCAAAAAGAAGACACATTACGGTGAAACTCGTTACATCAGCCTCCTTTGGAGCTACCCTGCACCGTGGAGCTATGACATTCTTAAAGATATGATTTCCCAAGAAGAAAAATACAAGAACTTCTCAGATATAAAGGCTTTTCTTCAACAACAAGCGAAACAGGGAACGTTTCCTCAAGTCTTCCGACCGCTGATTGAGAAATGAGTGAAGTCTTATCCTCACAAAAAACATTACTCTTCTTTTAAGCTATCACACGTATGCTTGTAAACTTTTTTCATACCCTCATCAACCAATACATGGTCTTTTGGCTTCTAAAAGATGCCCTAATTGACTTGCAAGAGGTGCCCTTTTGAAGTCTTGTTAACGCCCTTTTGAAGTCCAATTAGGCACCTTTTCAGATGCTACTTTATAACTAACTGATTTCCTGTTGGTTATAAACACGCTTTTTATATGTGTTTTTATCCTTATTTATAGGGGTTTTTATTTGAATTTATGTAATGATTTTTTTCAAAGCGTTATCCACATCTTCGAAGGAGTATGAGAAAAGGCTCTTCTATATCGGAGGATGAGAAAAGAAAAGATAGTGAGAACCACAAAAAACATAACAAACACTTGCTTATTAATGTAGAAAAACGTAAATTTGCCACATAACTAACTTTAACAATAACAAATGATTCGTGTTATTCGAGAAATTCGTAGTCGCTAATCATAAAGTTCAATGTTCAAACCTCAAAGTTCAAAGTTCTATGCTCAAAGTTCAAAGTTTTATGCTCAAAGTTCAAAGAATTAAAAAGTTCAACTTTAAACAACCAGTTTTCCTTGTCGCAACACTCCTCTCTATAACACTTCTTGGTAGTAGTTTCAGAAGTGGTAAGACTGATGTACACGAAATGCCCGACAGTATTCAGATGGCTATCGACTCCATAAACAAGTATAATATCTTTGCTGCTACCTACGTACTCGGTCCAGAACATCATCGCTCTGGACAATATAACTACGCTGATTGGCTGCGCCGTCACGCCACACCCGACCAGTTAGCCGAGATAGCTAAGACAAATCCTAATCCTGCCACACGTCTTTGGGCTCTTAGAATCTTGTTGGAGAAACCTAACAAGCAAGTCTATGATGTCCTGAAAGCAACTATCAACGACACCACAGAGACTGAGCAGATGAGTTATTGTTTCTATAGCAAGATCCCTTATAACCTCAGATCTTTCTCCCTCTACTATTTTGACCAAGTGAATAGTCAGACACCAGAAATGCAGGAGGCGATAGATAGTTTAGCTTTCTTCGATTATATGAAGCGTTATGGATATTCCTATGGAATACTCAAACACTTCAAACCTAAACAGAAATACTATGCAGCTGTAGTCGAAGCTGCCGACAAAGGACAGGTAGAAGTCCTGCCATTGCTCATCAAATATAAGAATCCTAACGACTTACAGCACATCCGTAAGTTGCTGCAAGCTGACTTTGAGGAGAACAAGCGACTGACATACGATACCCGTGAAATCCTCGAAGAATGGGGCAAACCAGACTTTGAAGAATACGCAAAAAGCGTTTGTCAAGCCGTTATTGGTAAACCAAATTACTTTAGTGTAAGAGAGTATTTCCCTCTTCTTTGGCAATATCCTGCACCTTGGAGCTATCAACTTCTCGAGAATATCCTTTCTGGTAAAGACAGATATAGTAACATTCACGAAATAAAGGAATACTTTATACAGTATGCAAAGGAAGGACCTATCCCTCCTATCTTCCAACCGCTGTACGACAGATATCTAAAGGAAAGACGTACAGTCAGAAGTGGAAGACCACAAACGGAAGAGTCGCTTAAAACACTTAGAATGGCTCTTGACGCCTTAAACAAAGAAACTTTCTTTTCTGAGGATGAGACTGCAGGGCACGATCGTTATTATCGTTTAATGCAATTTGACTATGCTGACTCATTGCGCTACAATGCTACAAGCGACCAGTTGGCTGAGCTTGCCCAAACAAGTCCTTCGCGCATCACACGCCTTTGGGCATTCAAAATCCTGTTGGAGAAACCCAATGGGCAAATATTCAACATTCTTAAACAGGCTATAAACGACACAACAAAAGTAAACTATATATCCAGCTCTGAAGAAGAATTCAAAGTTCCCTTCCACCGTTCTATTCTCAGCGTCTACTATAGTAACGTAGACGAGGACCTGCCTGAACAACAGCAAGCAGCCATTGACAGCTTAGTGTTCTTTGATTATATGAAAAAATATGGATATAAAAAAGGGTTCCTTCATGACCTCCAACCACTCAAATCCTATTACCCAACCATCATCAAAGAGGCTGACAAAGGCAATGACGAGGTTTTGATGTTCCTTGCTCGATACAAGAACAAGAACGATATCGCCCGAATCAATAAGTTTCTGAAGCGCGATTTGAAGAAGAATGGGGAAATGACCAACGAATCTTATTGGCTTCTTAACACGTGGGAGAGTCCAGACTTTGAATGGTATGTAAAGACCATCTGCCAAGCTGCAGCCAAAAAGAAGACACATTACGGTGAAACTCGTTACATCAGCCTCCTTTGGAGCTACCCTGCACCGTGGAGCTATGACATTCTTAAAGATATGATTTCCCAAGAAGAAAAATACAAGAACTTCTCAGATATAAAGGCTTTTTCTTGAACAACAAGCGAAACAGGGAACGTTTCCTCAAGTCTTCCGACCGCTGATTGAGTAATAAGTGAGTCTTATCCCCAAAAATAACACCAAGCAGCCCTCTCCCGACCCCTCCCCCATAGGGAGGGGGAGTGATTTGTAATTTTTTTTCACTCTCTTTACAACCAATACATGGTCATTAAGCTTTCAATTAACGCCCAATTGGCTTGTAAAAGATGCCCTTTTGAGGTCTTACTAACGCCCTTTTGAAGCCTTACTAAGCACCTTTTAAAATCCCTCCTTGCAACTATTTGATAACAAAGAACTTACAAGGGTAGAAGAAAAGCACATTTTTAGCCGTTTTTTCGACTATTTCAAGTAATATTTTGTAAGGATATTTTACACAGAACCTCACCCCCCAACCCCCTCTCCAAGAGAGAGGGGGAGTGCTGGAAACAGTTTGCTATGGGGTATTGTTAATCGTTTGCAGTGTTGGAGTAGGTGAATGTATTTCCTAATCAATAGGGGTATCTCGCTAATCACTCCCCTCCCTATGGGGGAGGGGCTGGAGGCAATCATTAGCTTTATTCCCTATTCTTCCCCACAAGCCCTCTCAACCAAAAGTACAACTCTTCCTGCAAACGGAAAAGGGACCACGAGAAGCGGAGGGGCATATAACCAAACTTACATCTAATGGAACGCCTCACCTGCTTGATATTGATAGTATGCCAAACATGGTATATGACAGACAAACCATGCTGGCGGTCGGTTAGGGAGAGTTCATTGCGATGAAGGTAATAAAACATATACACACCCACTAAGTTGAGCCATCTCACCGTTTCATAACAACGGAGGTTCTCCTCTGATGCTCCCCAAGGAAAGGAGCTGACGACGCATACTCGTTCGCTAAGAGAAAGTCGAAACGGCGAACACTGACGCTATGTGTTGTGGAAACTGGTTGCTGACGATAATAATAAACTCCCTCACAATAAGCCACCTTACGCGAATAATAATAATGAATACGTGTGGTGTTATCATCGCTGTATGCCCGCTGCGACTCATCGTATGGGTGCGCCATGTGAATACTATTACGTACAACATAGCAACCATGAATCTGCCAAGTAAGACTCGCCCGAAAAGCCTCATCGCCTGTCATCGTCGTGAATGGCGACATTTCATAGTCCCTCATACGTCCGTCGGGATAAGCATAAAGGACACGAAACAGAACACTATCGACATCATCTCGGAAAGATTCGCACACCTTCTCCAAAGCATCTCGACTAAGCCAGTCGTCGCTATCCACAAAACCAATATAATCGCCTGTGGCATGAGACAGTCCAACGTTGCGGGCATGGGCTTGTCCTCTATTCTCTTTTAGCGCAAAAACCTTCACACGTTCGTCCTTTTCAGCATACTGATGGAGAATATCCAATGAGTTATCCGTTGACGCATCATCGACACAGATAACCTCAATATCCTTTAAGGTCTGCGACAACAGCGAGTCAAGGCATTGTGGTAGATAAGCTGCTGTGTTATAAACGGCTACAAGTAGACTAATCTTTGGCATGGCGAACAAACTTATTCTTCACTTTACTGATCAAAGCATTCCATAGTCCCGACTTCGATTTCATCACACGAAGGGAAACCATCGTACTGATAACGCATAACAAACTGGCTACGCCCCACCGCATCCACTCGTCAGCAGAACGCACACAAAGAAGCACAAGGAAGCCGATTAAGAAATGAATTGCGGCATAGCGCATCACTGATGAGGACAGACGATAACCATAACGAGCGTAAGCATAGATGTAAACACAAACGAAATTGAGAAAACCTGCTACTGCCATACCTAATCCTGCACCAAAGAGTCCCCACTTCCAAAAGCCAAGAAGCACGAGTGCAACGAGGAAGATGTCATACAAAGACTCTAAGAGTAGATAGGATTTTGAGTCGCCCTTTGCCAAAGGAATATACTCTACAGGGAGCCGAATAGCACGGATATACATCGCCAACACCAACACTTGTGCCATGCTGAGGGCTGGAAGGAATTTATCGGAATAAAGGAAAAGTATCAATTGGGGCAAGAACAAGAGGAAGAAAGTCAGCAAAGGAGAGATGAGCAGGAGTGTCACTTCTATCTGTCGGTTGACTATCTGATTAAAAGTAAACTTCAAGTTGTTAGCCCCTGAAAGGCGTGGAAAGTAGTCAGTTTCCATCGCTGAGAAGATCATACCTGCATAAACCATCGTCATCATGAAGGCAGAATTATAGAAACCGACGGTCTCTATCTCAGCAACATTATTGAGGTAGCTGCGTATTATCAGTTCTGCACCAGAGCCCAAGATGCCTGCAAAGACAAAGGCTGTACCCAAACGAATCATGCCCCAACCCTTATCTAAGAACGCTTTTTGGAAAGAAACGCGGAAAGGATAGAGCCGACACGATACCATTATCGTCAGTAGTAGTTGCACGAACGCCATCAATACCAACGAAGGAACAATGGCTGCATTGCCGAAGAAATAATAAAGCGGAACAGTTAAGACTAAGGCTGCCAGCACGTTATACACCGATATGGCAGCTAAGGCACGCAGTTTACGGACTCCTTTAAGGATAGCGAACTCGCCTCCTGCTAAGGCTGTCAATGCCACACAAGGAGATAGAAGGATGAAATGAAGCGTGTGACCGTCCCACGAAAGGTGTAACGGCTAAGCAACGGACTAAGGAAGGCACAAACAAAGAATCCCAACAAGGCTGCAAGCAGACTCCATGACCGCACAACGGCAATGTCTTCTGTCAGCTTCTTCTCATCATTCTTATCGTAATCCTCTGATATATTGCGCACTGCACTCATAGATATACCAAAGTTTGTAGAGTCGCTGATGAGCTTAGTTGTGGAATTAAAAAGCGAGATAAGTCCTACTCCCTGCGGTCCGAGCAGCATGGCAACAAACTTATTGCGAACGATACCAATCAGCACATTGATAACCTGTACACCACCAAAGAGGCTGATGTACTTCAAGATATGCAAATAGCTATCAGTATTAGAGGCTTTTTTCATCACATTATCTAACGGATTTAAAAGTTTTTTATTATTTTTGCATCAAACAATTATTACATGAGACTGTCTATCATTATCCCTATCTTTAACGTTGAAGACACACTCCATAGATGTCTGGAGAGTGTATTATCACAGACGGATGAGAGGATGGAGGTCATTCTCATTGATGATGGGTCGACGGATTCCTCTGGGCAGATAGCGGAAGAAATGACGGCTGGCAGAGGGAATTGTAGGCTTATCCACCAAGCAAACAAGGGTCTTTCAGCGGCAAGAAACGCAGGAATAGAAGTGGCAACGGGGGATTATCTCACCTTTGTCGACTCTGATGACTTCGTTGCTGAGGGTACATACGATGCGCTGTTGGCTGTCGTGGCAGCACATCCTGACTATGATATCCTTGAATATCCTGCTATGCTGTATTATGGAAGTGCGACGAAGCAACGACTGCTAAGCTTTACGGACACAACAATCGGTTCTATTCGTGACTATTGGCTGGGCGGAGCTCACCTCCACACCTACGCTTGTAATAAGCTTTTTCGACGTGAACTCTTTGCGCAGACACGCTTTCCAGAGGGCAAAGTGTTTGAAGATGTCTACACTTATCCTTACCTATTGCAGCAGGCAAAGGTAGTGGCAACAACGTCTGTGGGGCTATATTATTATTGTCAAAACGACAAAGGCATCACCGCTCAGCTGGGAGGAAAGGAATTGACCGACCTCTTAGAGGCGCATCTCAAGCATCTCAAGCAGTGGGGGCGAACTGACACCTGCATATTATCAGGCATTGGTTAATATTCAAATAGATGTCTATGAGGCTACTCATGCTGAGCCTATCCTGCCCGTTCTGCCCTATAAAGGCACCTTAAAACTCTTTATTCTCCACTTAATCGGATTAAAACGCTTATGTCAACTCACCCAGTTTATTCACAAAATAAGGAAGATAAGCCGCTCGTAAGCTTCGTTGTGACTTTCTATAGCGAGCCTGTTGATATGCTGAAAGAGTGTATCAGCAGTATCTTGGCATTGAGTCTGAACGAGACAGAACGCCAGATTATCGTCGTGGATGACGGTGCGGACTATTCGCCTCTCAACGAATTGCTTGCCCTTTCATCGAACATTGTCTACGTTAGGCAGCCTAATCAAGGACCAGGACAAGCACGAAACACGGGTATAGAGTTGGCAGAAGGTCGTTTTATTCAGTTTGTTGATGGTGACGACCTCTTGCTGACAAGTGCCTACGAGCAGTGTTTGGACATCATCAGATACCGCGAAACAGATATGGTTCTGTTCCAGTCAACTGACAAGAAAACCTCAAAACCGCTTGCTGATGCTGAGGGTCCGATAAGTGGAACGGAGTATATGACACACAATAACCTGCGGGGTTGCGTGTGGACCTTCCTCTTCCGTAAGGATATTTTGCACGATCTTCGTTTCACAAAGGGCATATTCCATGAGGACGAAGAGTTCGTTCCACAGATTATGTTGCGTGCAGAAAGCATTTATACAACCAATAATAAGGCGTATTTTTATCGCAAACGCGAGAACTCGACGATGCACAAGCGTGACAAGCGTTGGCATATCCGCCGCCTGTCTGATGCCGAACAAGTAATCTATCGTTTGAAAGAGCGGGTAGATTATCTCCCTGTAAAAGAGCGTATTGCTATGGAAAGGCGTATCGCCCAACTGACAATGGACCACATTTATAACGTGATAACGATGACACATGACGAGACTCATCTCAACCATGTGCTACAACGTCTGTCCCGACATGGGCTTTTCCCAACTGCCTGATAAGGACTATACAAGTAAGTATAAGTGGTTCAGAAGAATGACCAACAGCAGTTTCGGGCGCAAGACTTTGATAATGCTGTTAAGGGTAAACAAGGGATAAAAAGCAAGTAGATACGATATCTATCCGTCTTCTACAAACGACTTACTCCCTTACTAATTGGTTCTTGTAAACTATTTTTACACAGTTCAAAACCAACACCTGCTCTTTTGGCTTCGAAAAGATGCCTAATTGACTTCGAAAAGATGCCCTTTAAGCCTCTTACTAACGCCCTTTTGGAGTCCAATTAAGCACCTTTAGGAAACCACCTTTGCAACTACTTGATAGCAAAACACTTACAAGGATACTCAAAAGGCTTGTTTTTAATCCTTTTCACCGCCTTTTCATCGAATATTTTGTCAAGATATTTCTTATCCTGTTAGTTTTAAATTTCACACGGAGACACGGAGTTTACGGAGCCTTTTTTAATGACACGGAGGCATCGTCGGTGCAGGGAGCAACAGAGAAAACACCCCATAAAACTTGTATAAACGTAATTTATAAGTTACCTTTGCCATGAACAATAGAGAAGTAAAAACTATAAAGATTATTTTGAGGACTCGTTCAAAATATGAAGAAATGAAGAATATCAAAGGATGTAATTCGTAATTCGTAATTCACAATTATTCGAACGAAGTTCTCATCAGTACGTCATAATTATGATTACAGCAATAGCTGGCAATATGCAAACCCCTAACTCAGAGTTCTCAATGAATAATGATGATTACTTTCAGAGATAAATGAGTTAATTCATATTTTGATGACTACCCAGCCTATCAAACAACAATAGCATAACTCGGTAATCATAATTATGAATTATGAATTATAAATTATGAATTATGAAAGTCCTACTATTAGGTGAATATAGCAACGTACATAACACGCTGGCACAAGGCTTGCGTGAGCTTGGACATACCGTAAAAGTGGTGTCGAATGGGGATTTTTGGAAGAATTACCCACGTGATATTGATGTTTCCAGACGGTCAGGTAAGATGGGTGGTATGCTTTTGATGGCTAAGATCTATGCTCTATTGCCCCGTTTGCGAGGCTATGACATCGTACAGTTCATCAATCCTATGTTCTTTGAACTGAAGGCTGAACGCCTCTTTCCGCTCTTTCATTATCTGAAAAAGCATAATAAAAAGGTTGTTCTCTGTGGCTTCGGAATGGATTACTATTGGGTGAATACCTGCTCAACAACGATGCCACTGCGTTACAGCGACTTCAATATCGGTAAGGAACTACGCCAAAATAAGGAGGCGATAGTCGAGAGAAAGGATTGGATTGGTACAGAAAAGGAACGCCTAAACCGCCTGATGGCTGAGCAATGCGACGCGATCGTGACAGGACTCTATGAGTACTGGTGCTGTTACGAGCCGCATTTTACCAAAAAGACAACCTTTATCCCCTTCCCTATCGTTGTCGGTGAGCCGCCTATCATAGCCGAAGAAACACCCGAGAAGTTGAATCTTTTTATTGGAATTAGTAAGAATCGGTCGGTATATAAAGGGACAGATATCATGCTGCGAGCGGCTGAAACAGTGAAAAAACAATATCCCGACAGACTGAATCTGAAGGTTGTAACAGGCTTACCCTTTGACGAATACGTGCGAACAATGCTTGGTTCTGACGCTATCATGGACCAACTCTATAGCTATACACCCTCGATGAATCCCCTTGAAGCGATGGCACATGGTATTATCTGTATCGGTGGCGGTGAGCCAGAGAACTATGAAATCATCAACGAGACTACGCTCCGCCCAATCATCAACGTCCTTCCGACTTACGAAAGCTGTGTAGCTGAGCTTACCCGCCTTGTCAACAATCTCTCCCTCATTCCACAACTGCGCCGCGAAAGCTACGAATATGTACGCAAACACCATGAGTTTATCAAGGTTGCCCGACAGTATGAGGAACTTTATCGGGGACTATTAAGGGAGAAGGAGTATTAGCCTTATTGGGCTAATAAGACTAATTGGGCTAATAATTATTAGGCTAACAAGCCCTATGGGGCTAATAACAATTAGGCTAATTAGTCCAATAAGGCTAATAACAATCAGGCTAATAAGCCCTATTAGCCCAATAACCTCAATAAAAAAAGTGAAGCCTAAAGCTTCACTTTTTTCTTTTTTCCATGACTCTCGTTACTCATTCGGTCAAGAGCAGTAACGACATAGACGTATTTTTGTACTGCCGTCTCTATAATTAAGACGGAGCTTATTTCCGTAAGGCATTCCCACAATCTTTGAAGGATCATTGAGATTGATAGGCTCATCCGCATAGAAATCGATAAACAACGTATCGATAAGGAGCATCCTGCCAGCCCTCTCCTCTTGGAGCCTTCCATGTCAGATAATAGTAGCCATCACTCTCCTGTCTTGCCTTCACCTTCTTTGGCTTTGATGGAGCCCTCGTCGTCAATGAAGGGGCATCAAAGGCTGCAAAGCTGGATAACGCCAGTAGTTTGTGCGAAGCAGGGTTACCATAGTTGCCAGGATTATCAACCACCGACTTAGCATACCATAACACCGTACCATTCACGTTCTGACACTGCTGATGCAGGCGACGTTTCGCTGGAAGCTGATTTGAATTAGGGTTCTGTGGGTCAGCATACTTCACCGTACGGAGCACATCCTCGCCAATATAAAGCGGACGATTGCCTGCATAACGGTTCCACCATCCGATGAGTTCCTTATAATCAGCCGCACGATTGCCTATCTCCCAATAAATCTGTGGTACACAATAGTCTCATCCAACCATTGTTTACCCACTTCAAGACGTCAGCATAGAGGTCGTCATAGTTCTGCAAACCATTTGTACGACTACCATGTCGGGGGTCGTTCTTCTGATTACGATAGATACCAAAAGGAGACACACCAAACTTCACCCAAGGCTTACGACGACGGATAGACTCGCCCAACTGCTTGATAAAGAGGTCTACATTATTACGTCTCCAATCGTTGATATTGGTGAAACCACGTCTGTCACGTTGGAAAGTAAGCCTGGTCAGGAAGTGGTCTGTCCTGCAGCAGGATAAGGATAGAAATAGTCATCAATATGTAAGCCATCAATATCATATCGACTCACGATATCATCAACCACAGCACAGATATAATTGCGATTCTCTGGCAAAGCAGGATTGAGGATGTAAAGACCATCGTAAGAGAAGACACTATTAGGGTTGGTTATCGCTACATGATTCGTTGCCAACTGTGTGGTATTCTTAGTCTTAGCACGATAAGGATTAATCCACGCATGAAGCTCCATACCACGGTCGTGACACTCTGTAATCATCCATTGCAATGGGTCCCAATAAGGCGAAGGAGGTGTGCCCTGACGCCCTGTAAGGAACTTACTCCATGGCTCATACTTACTTGGATAGAGCGCATCACACTCTGCACGCACCTGAAAGATGATGGCATTCACACCATCTCGCTGTAGTTCGTCCAACTGATAACGCAACGTACGCTGCATCTCCTCTGTACTCAATACCTTGGAACTGTCCGTTCACACACTGAATCCACGCACCGCGAAACTCTCGTTTCTTAGCAGGGACTTGTCCATACATGGCATTACCAGCTCCAATGAAAAGCACTGCGGCAATCAATAATCTCAATAGAGAATGAAGTTGTCTCATTATTTTAATTTAGTTATATGCAAAACCAGCAAAACCTAGCAAAACCAGCCCCTCCTCCATCCCCTCTCCCCCATAGGGAGGGGAGGTTTGGATACCCTATCTATTGGGAAGTTTTCGTGATACCCCTACCAGTTAGGAAAAGTTTTATGCGTGATTCACGCCCTCTCTCAGTAAGAGAAAGCCTTCTGTGATTCCCCGAGCAAAACCGTTTCAGCACTCCTCCTCCCTTCGGAGAGGGGTTGAGAGTGAGGCTTGTTGGATGGTGAGGCTTATCTCCTCCCTGCCATTTTCCTAAACGTCTGGCGGTGGAAGCGGCGTTCAGCCTCTCAACACGCAGCAGCTTTGGTGGCAGGAATCACCTTTAGCATTTCCTTATGATAACGCTGTTCTATCTGTTTTAATTGTATTTCATAGGCATCAGCCTGATTAATCATCTTACTTGCGCTCACGTTCTGACGATGGACTTTGAATTATGAAATAGCACGCAGCCTTATCGAAATAGCCACGCTGTTTACCTCCTCATCTCATCATATACAGGGAAGAATCGTGCAGCCTCCTGCGCTGTCAACCCTGCCTCCTTCGTCATAAAACTATGCGATTCTGCCTTGATTCTATTAAAATCTAACTTTCCTTGTGCGTGCAGCAAAGACACACTAAAGAAGAAGCAAAGCAATAGGATTATTCTTTTGTACTTCATACTTCCTTCTCCTCTATTACTATCACTTGCTAGCCAGATAAGCGCACATATCCGACTCGTCTATCATGAAAGTAATCGGCTACCTGATCGAAATCATCTTCTGCTGAAGCCGACGCCTCGTGTGCTCCCTGTGCTAAATGACTATCTGCCAAAGAATGTTTCCCCTGCGCACCATCAAACTCTTGATAAGCAAGAAAACCTATTAGCACAACACCGATTGTCATCCTGCTGCTGCCAATGGACGGAGATAACGCAAAGTAGCACGACGTGGTTTTACTTCCACAACCGCCTCTTTCTGCTCTTCAGTTGGTATCTGAGCCATCACACGAGAAGACAATTCAGAGAAATAATTCTCTGGAACTGTGAAAGGGCGTTGCGTGCCGTATTCCTTTTGTAAGTGATTCGTTGATTCCATAAAGTTTTTTCTTTGATATAACTTAGAGCTGCAGAAAGGCTGAATGGTTTTAATTATCAAGGTAAAATATTATTCATACCGCTTCACGTAGTCAGTAATCTTCTGTACAGCAATGTGATAAGAGGCTTTCAGCGAACCCTCGCTGGTTCCTAATATCTCGCTAATATCAGAGTATTTCATTTCGTCATAATAACGAAGTGTGAACACCGTACGCTGCACATCGGGCAAGGTTGCAATGGCTTCCTGCAACAATGCCTGACTCTTATCGCCATCGAAGTAGTCGTCTGCTAATAAGCGATTGGCTACTGAGAGGTCGGCATCAGCACTGGAGAGCGTAGCCCGTCTTTTTGATGACGAAGAAATCGAGCGACTCATTGATAGCTATGCGATAGAGCCAAGTGGACAATTTAGCTTTTCCTTGAAAGGTCGGAAGACTCTTCCATGCTTTGAGAAACGTGTTTTGCAACACGTCATCAGCATCCTCATGCGTAAGGACTATACTACGAATCTTCCAGTACAGCGATTGGCTGTACTGGTCATACAATCACGGGAAAACCTTCTGTCTTCCTTCGGGACTCGCCAACTGGCGAATCACTTCAGCCTTCATCGAGAGGGATCACTACTCTTCAGGAAAAAGGCTTTTGATTGTCAAGAGCCGAACGGCGTCTTAACGGATGAGATACCTTGCGGACTACATTGCCCACCTTGGACGATATAGCATCCTTCGGGAGATTGAGCGTATAGTGCTTATCGCTCACCGTCAACCTTCACGCTCATCACGCGTACACCCGTCACATTATACACTGCCAACTGTTCGTCCTCAGCACCATACCACGTGCAAACACGTTACCAACAACCGAGATTGAAATTGTCTGTGTATCGAAGTCAATCAAATCAATCGCTGCACGCGCTTGTACTGGAGCGGTGAAGCCTCACTGAAAGCAGTAATGTGAAAAGAAAAAGGAGTAAATATATTTTTATCATAGACTATGCTTTTTATGTTAGCTACAAAGATAACAAATTTAAGAATACATCTACTCATTTTATTGCATTAGTCTATTAAGATTTAATATAAATTAACCTCCTCCCAACCCCTCCGAAGGAGGGAGTTGCTGTAATGAATTTCTGTTTTAACGTTCTGTGTTATCAATAACCTTTAGGTTTCTGTGTGTCCTATGGACTCTGTTTATCTGTGCTATCTGTGAGAAAATAAAACAAATAGCTACTCTATCACAGCATTCTCTCACAGATGACACAGATGAGCAGAAATGAACAATTTCCCTTTTTACACACTAAAACGCTCAAGAGACCTAAAGGTCTTAGGATGACATCAGAGATCCCAGCACATTATGAAAATATAATTACAAAATATTCAAAAGAAAAGGCGAAGAAAAGGGCTACAAAATAAGTAATTTGAGCATCCTCATAAGTCTTTTATTATCAAATAGTTGCAGTGCTTTTCAAAAGGTGCTTAATTGGGACTTCAAAAGGGCGTTAGTAAGGCTTAAAGGGCATCTTTTGCAAGCCAAAAGAGCCTTAATTCAATCGCTATTAGGCGTCTTTATTTTTTGAAGCAGGAATTTATATTTACAAAACGGATGGTCAGAACAAACAATGCTGACCATCCGTTATTACATAAATCGAGCAATGGCGGCTTTCCCTTTTTAGGCTGAAAGGCTCGTCAAGGAGTGCCGTATCGTGTTTTAGAAGAGCCTCACCCTCTACGATACAATCTTCAAGGGCAAAAAACAATCGTTCGGCGGCTGTCCGCGAACGCTGCATCTTCCATTATCCCCACCTCGACACTTATGCCGTGTCGAACGATGATATTAAAATCTACAGCTCCCTGCGTATTCTCCGAACTGACTTTCTCGTCACCCTCAAACTCATACAAAGCATTGTGAGACAAAGTAACATGACGACCATCTTTTTATCAGCGTTATCTCTCCTCCAAAGGTAGGATATAGCGGGTGAAGCCCGTAAAAATCAGAGAAGTCGCTCGCCACATCATCTGATAATGGCAGACGAGATACGCACATCGAATTGCCGTGCAGACAAGTCGCCATCAGCAGGTGAGATAAAAATCGACGTGTGACACCACCCTTCCATGTGGTAGTCTTGTAGGATGATTGAGTGAGTGTGGGCATGATAATAAAATAAGAAGCCTCACCTTTCACCCCCCTCTCCTACAGAGGGGAGTGCTGGAAACAATTTGCTTGGGAATTATAAAATACTTGCCCTCAACAAATTTGTTTAGGAGTGAGGAAATTATTTATATTTACTTAGATATCTCAAGAATTTACCCCTACTATATTTTTTTAGGAGTGAGGAAATTACTTATATTTACTTGGATATGTCAAGTATTCACCCCTTACTATATTTTCTTAGGAGTGAGGAAAGACTTCCCCAACCAATAGGGGTATCTTGGTAATTACACCCCTCTCCTTTCGGAGAGGGGACGGGGGTGAGGCTGTTTACTTCTTCACAACCTTCACGGTCTTGTAAACCTTACCATTCTTAAGCACCTGAACGAGGTACATACCCTTTGTGCCAGTGATAGCTACATTAACGACCTGACCCTGTGCAGCCTCAAAGCTATTGCTCTGGAGGAGTGCGCCAGTAGTACCGAGCACGTTAACAGTGTAACGACCATTTTCAGCAAAGCGAAGATTTACGCTCTCAACGAATGGGTTAGGATAAACAGAGAAGCCAAGCTGAGCATCGACTGCATCGATAGCGTTAGCCTCAGAGGTAATCTCAACGATATCCTCTACTGTCTTCTCAGCTTCACCCCAGCCGTTCTTCAGCTTCAAGGTTACATTCTTCTTACCAGGAGCAGCATAAGTAACGACAGCTGTCTTATCAGTAGATGAAGAGATAACACCATCGCCCAAGGTCCAAGTAGGAACAGTCTTAATCTCGTATGTACCTACAACACCAGGGAAGCCTAATACATCGTTGTTAGGCTTCTGGTCAACGTAAGAAGCACTTGATGTGTTCTCGCCACCACTACCAGCGACAACGACAACAGAACCATCAAAAGCACTACCTGCACTACCGAGGTTCTTAAACTTTCATACCATTAGCCTCTTCGAATGTGAAGTAAGCCTTCAAGTCAGTAGGAACCTGACCTTCCTTATAGCCCTTCATAGCCTGCAATACCTCATCGTCAGAGAGTGGCTTGCTCCATACCTGAACCTCATCAATGATACCATTGAATCCGCTCTTGTAAACACCACCACCACCGATGAAGATGTCAGCTACCTTGTTAGCATCGATACGTGGATCGCTCTGTGCAACATCCTCACGACGCTTAGAGCTTGCGAAGCTGTGGCTTGCTACCATACGACCATTAAAGTAAATCTTCTGAATATTACCCTCATCATGAGTTACTACGATGTGGTTCCATACACCAGGGGTAACGTTGTAACCCGTAGACATCACTTCCTCGTAAGGATTGTCGTGAGCTGTCCAACCCATTGTGTTGAACGAAACCTCATTCGCCTCGTGCTTAGTTCTATGACCCTGCCACTCTGGACGGATAGTTACCCAAAGGTCACCCCAGTTGTTGTGTGGCCACTTGTCATGAATAGAGTTCTTATTGATAAGGTTTGTACCCTGACTATCGTGGCTGAACTTGTCTGCCTTGAACCAGAGAGCGTATGAATAAGACTTACCCTGCTGAACATCACCAGGATGCGGAACATCTTAGGGTCTGTAATCTCAAGACCACGTGACGCCTTACCCTCACCGAGACGACCCTCGTAAGTGTAAGTTACGTTCTGACCTACCTTCTCCATTGTCTTGTCAGCAGTGATATCGGTAATCTGAGGAACAGCACCTGTAGCCTCTGGAGTAACCTTTACCTTACCACGGATAACGCTTTCCTTGCCGTTGCTATCCATAACAACGAGGTCGTATGTACCCTCTGTTGGAACAGTAAACTTAGCACTTGTACCGCTTTCGCTCTGAGCAACAACAGTACCATTCACAGCATTCTTCAACTTCCATGACTGAGCGGCAGGAACCATATCATCAAGATACTTGAGTGTGAACTCCTCGTTTGGCTTGATAACTGGACGGTCAGCAACAACATCGCTCAATGGCTGGTCGTAAGCAACAGTCTTATAGTCTGACCAAACAATCTCAGAACCCTTCTTGCCATCAGGAGAAACGGCACGTACACCGAAACGGCAGTCGCGCTTGTCAGCACCTGACACCATTGGAGCATCCACAACGTATGCAGCCCAAGAAGTAGTAGCGGTAAGCAACTGCTGTGGCTGGTCCTTCTGCTGGAAGTAGATTTCATAATACCATGTACCTACCTCATCGTTATAAGTCTTATCCCATCCTGATTCTTCCTTAGAAGCATACTGCATCTTGAAGTCACAAGCGTTGTAACGACCACGGAGAACCTCAACCTTCTTAATAGTTGGAGTGGCAGTAGCAAAGTCCTTTGCATTGTCGCGGAGGGCCATCTCACCAACACGCAACTCATAGTTAGCTGGAGTATTCTCAACAACAAGACCCATCATTGCTACCTTATCACCAGCAGCCAAACCAAGGTCAGAAGCCTTTACTGTGAAAGTCTTCCACTCGCCTTCAGCCTCAACAGCTGGCAAAGCTACCTCCTTGTATTCAGTAACATGATCTTTCAAAGCAACAAAGAACTTAGCATGAGAATCCATGCCTGCGACTGTCTTATAGGTAACTGAGAACTCATAGTCAGGCTTTACCTCAAGCATCGTCTTAAAGAGTTTCAACACGTGAGAATGCTGTCTGACCAGAGATTGACAAACATGAGCCACCCCAGTAAGCATCGTCAAAGGTAAGTTCTGCCTTTGCAAGACTATTGATATTACCAGTGTTTACTTGGTCTGCACGGTCAGTAATCCACCAACGCCATGTTGGCATATAGTCCTGTGTATTGAGGTTATACCACTTGTGGTTGAAAACAACCTTACCATCCTTGCGGAAGCTCAAACCATTACCAAGGTTAAAGCGTGATACGAATGGAACCTGCTGGATAGTAGACTTCGCTGTAAGGAAGGTAGCAAGACCATGGAAGTTCTTCAAGCTTGCATTAGCCAAGTTACAATCAGTATTGATAGCTGGCAACAAAGCTGGGTTGTTATAACCACCACTAAACATAAGCTCTTGCTTCTTCAGATAAGTCTTCTGGATAGCAATGTCAGATGTTCCATTGTCTGTTGCACTCTGGTGGATAAGGCTCTGCTTGTGAGCACCCCAGAAACCGATAGAGATATCGTTATCAACAATGCGCTCCAACTTGCCTGACGCAAGCCACGGCCTTGAATATCAAAGCCTGCATAATAGTCGAAACTGCTACGGCCTAAACGCTTAGCTGTATTGACAGAAGCACTCAGATGACCAGGACCCCAGTTGTAGTTAGCAAACAACATATCAGTTGCAATGTTGTCCTTATCACCGAAGATCTTTTTGGTTATGATAGCTCAAACCACCATCAAAGTGAATCTGACCATCATCACTTGTACCATCATACCAGTGTACTTCAAATTTCCAGTTGAGTTTCTCTGCTTCCTTATGACAAGCAACAAAGAACTCTGATAACTGTGTCATAACAGAAGAGCTGGTACGGAACTCAGAGTTAAAACCAATACCATTAATACCATAGTACTTCATCATACGAACCAATGGCTCTGCATACAAATACTTATCACCACTCTTCTGAGTAAGTCTGAACAATACTCTACTATAAACATCACTTCTCCAAGAAGTCAAGTAAAGTGAATTTCCAAAAGGAATAGACATCAGAGTACCTACGGTAACACCGTTCTTATGAGCAACGTCAGTCAGACCTGCAGTAGAACGAATCCAAGGTGAAGTCCAGTTTCCGTGGATGTCAATGTATGACCACAAACTAAAGTTATCGCCTTCAAAGCAATAACGAGGAAGCGCCTTCCACTGAGCGGTAGGGTCGTCAAGCGGTGTCCACAGACACATCTTACGATCGCGCTTCACATTTGAATGAACCTGATAGTCGCCATCCTTAATACGTTCAAGTGGGCGAACACGTGAGATAAAGAACTGGTCGTCAATATCGCTGACGCCCTGTGGCTGCTTCATCTCGCCTTTCAACCACGCTTCAAGGTAGTTAGGCAGGTTTTCAAACTTAGCATCCTTAATGTCCAATGGGTGTGTCGGCGTACGCTGTGCACTCACAGTGAGACAGCTTGCCAATGCCAAGGATGCAAATAACGTAATCCTTTTCATGAATAATAAATGTTTAGTTTATAAATGATTTTAGGTTTATACAGCCATACGCGTATAGCCATATAAGGTTTGTTCTCAATTCTGTTTAGCTATTATGCTATTTAACTATATTAGTTGTATTAAAGTTTAGATGCTTTTTAATAAGTTATAAGATTAGGTTAAAAACATAAGTGCCAGAAGGAGTTGAACTCCTTCCAGCACTTAAAGATATGTTTACTTACAGATGAATTTCACTGTACGGAGGGTCTTACCATCCTTCTTAACATTCACGACGTAAACGCCCTGAGCACCAAGATGGAGACGTACAGACTCAGCACCATTCACAGAAACTGCCTTGCTTGCAACCATCTGACCGTTGGTAGAGAATACCTGAACGAGGTAGTTACCTGGTGTCTCTACGTCGAACAATACGTCACGATCGATAGCGTAACCTTCATGTCAGCAGCCTCAGTGCCGTTGATACCTGTTGGATCAGCCTTCACCTTGATTACCTGGAAGGTACGAGTGTCAGAACCGTGAGCATTAGTCAAGGTCAATGTAACCTCATAGTCACCAGCCTTAGCATACTTCAACTTCGCTGTACCAGCCATATCAGTACCATTCTGTGATACGATAGTAGCCTTCTTAGCTGTCCACTCTGCAGTAGTCTTCACCTGATAGTTACCAGATACGAATGCGCTACCTGCGTCGTAAGTTGGAGCATCTGGAACAAGACTTGCAACACCCTCACCAGTACCAACCTTCAACTCACCGTGAGCCAACTTAGCATTGCCCACCTTGCTTGTGAAGTAGTGACTTGCATCAGCGTCAGCCTCGAAGTCCCAATAAGCCTTCAAACCTGCATCTGAAAAGTAGAAGTAGATGTCATAGCCTGTGTAGCCTCAGCAGCTGAGATATACTTGTTGAAGAACTTAACATCGTCAATAGTAGCGTTCATAGCAGCTGTGCTGTGACGACCAAGACTGATACCGAGGACGTTAGCATCCCACCAGCCATTGTTAACGAATCTCTCTTCGCACAAGCCTTCGCCATTTCTCTCACCAATCTGCCAGTTGTGTGCCTTAGCTTCCTTACCATTGATATAGAGCATAGGCTTAGTATTAGTACCATTACCGTCCATAGCCAATGTGAAGTGTGTCCATGCACCTGGGATGAAGTCAACCTTCCAACGCTGCTTGTACTCTGGAGAACCACCACCGTTCTTAGCACGGAGTGTCAACTCGTAAACACCAGTACTTGGATCGTATGTAGACCAGAATGTACCCCAGTTGTTCTGTGGCCAACCTGTACCTGGATCACGCATATCGACAATCTGAGTACCACCAGACAAGCTGTTGAACTTAACCCAGAATGCAAGTGACCAAGGCTGGTTGTTATTTGTCAAACCAAGCTCAGAAACCTTAACGCCTACTGGCTTCTCAAGTGTCTTGATACCTCTTGAACCAGAACCATCAGCCTTCTTACCCTCATACTTCATTGTTACCTCGCTGTTAGCAACAACCTCGATAGAAGTCTCGCTGTCGTTAGCTGTAAGCTTGTTGATATGAGGAACAGCACCTACTGCATCAGAAGTAATCTGAACGTAGTTAGCATATCTTACCTCCTTGTCAACGCGAGCACCATTCTCAGTAACCTTACCAGTAAGAACGAGGTCGTAGAAACCAACCTGATTCAAACCGTTAACCTTGATTTCAGTAGTATTGTTGCTGCTTGCTACAGCTGTACCATTGTGCTCAATCTTCCAGTTACCAGCCTCGTGACGTGGGTCAACATAAGAGATTGTGAATGCCTCGTTTGGCTTGATAACAGACTTGTCAGCCTTGATTTCGTCGCTGTAGTCATAGGTTGTGAAGATGTCGTGATCCTCGCCCCAAGCGATATCACTCTCCTTCTTCATATCGAGAGATACTGCAGACACACCGAACTTAAGCTTGCCCTGACCCTTAACGTCAACAGGAACTGAGTAGTACATACCTGCCCATGATGTTGTTACACCCATGAGGATTGGGTCCTTACCTTCCTGCTTAGCCCAGAGCTTGAAGAGAGAAGTCTTCACGTCTGTGTTGTAGCAAGGCTCACCAGATGCCTTATCGTTAGGCATGTTGAAGATAATCTTACCATCAACACCATTCTTTGCAGAGTGCAAGAGAGCTGTCTTTGCGATTACTGGCTTTGCTGGAGCAGCGAATGTGCCACGAACGATTGAGAACTCACCGAGGTAGAGGTTCAAGTCAGCAGCATTCTCCATCTTCAAAGCAACGAGTGCAAGTGTCTTACCGTTCAAAGTACCATCAACAGTGATAGTCTTCTCAACCCACTTGTCCTCATCTGCCTCATCAGTAGAAGCAAGTACTGGATAAGCCTTCTCAGCGTTTACAGCATCCTCTGTTGTGAATACCAAAGAAGCATCAGCCTTACCACCCTTAACCTTATAACGGAAGGTGATAACGTCGCCAGACTTCAAAGCATACTTTGTCTTGAAGAGGTGGAGATACTCCTTAGAAGTAGAACCGTGTACACGTACAGTAGAACCACCCATGTAAGCATCGTCCCATACGAACTCTGCATCAAGGCCGTTTGTAGGAACATCAGCTGCGGTACGACCGAGCAACTTGTCAGCAAACCACCAACGCCATGTTGGCAAGTAGTCCTGTACACCTACGTTAGCCCATGGGCGATCGTTCTGACGTACACCACCGTAGTTGAAGAACTTACCGTTACCGAGGTTGAAGTAAGTGATGAATGGCTCAACAGCGAGATCCCAAGACATAGAACTACGTGCAGTCATCATCGCTGACATACCAGCGAAGTCTGTGTTATCAGCATTGTAGTTCAAGCTGTTATTGATTGCGATAGAGTTAACTGGGTTACGTGAACCGCTTGAGAACCAACGCTCAGTACGCAACATATAAGTGCGCTGCTTTGTCTCAGCATCACTACCCTTCTCACCACGGCTCTCGAAGAACATATTCTGTGAGTGTGCACCCCAAAGACCGATAGAGATACGATGATTCTTCAACAAGGTCCAACGTGAACCGCTTCTTGGCTCACCACCCTGCATGTTGATACCAGCGTAGAGATCCAATGGGTCACGATTGATTTCCTCAGCCTTCTCTACTGACTGCTGGAGCAACCAATCAGCGTTCCAGTTATAGTTGAAGAAGAGGTTTGCAGCCTCGCTACCACCTTCACCGAAGATACTCTTGTTATTGTCGTTAAGACCCTGGTCGAAAGCAATACGACCCTGATCGTTGGTACCATCATACCAAAGATTCTCGTAAATTGGGTTGTAAGGCTTGATTGCCTTGTTAAGGTTTACGTGGAAATCTCTAAGTGCTCTTGTCACACGACCTGCACCGAAGAACTCAGTATACTCAGAGTTATAGCCGAGACCATCGTAACCAAGTACTTCATGAAGTCAGCTGCATTCTGAACATTTGAAGTTGCGATGTTGTTCAAAGTTGTTCTCCAATCGCTCTTAAGGCTACCATAAGGAATACCAGCAACAGAAGAAACAGGCACACCATTCTTGTGCGCTACATCGAGCAACGATGCAGGAATACGACCGAGACCACAGTTCCAATCACCCCAGTGAGTAACGTATGGCCACATTGAGAACACCTCAGAGTCGAAGACACCATCAGGAAGGGCGTTCTTGCTTGGCACATTCCATGGGAGCCATGCAAGGAGCTTCTTGTCGTTAGCCTCTGTGAGATCCTGACGAACCTGTGTGTCTACGTTACGGAAACGTGTCTTTGGTCTTACTCGAGAGATGAAGAAATTATCATCCTCATTAATTGTAGGGTTTGCCTTTGACCAACTGCTCAGTTTGTTTGCAAACTGATGAGAGTCAAAGCCCCACGTAATGTAGTCGCTCTTGAGTTCCTGTGCCATCAAGGTAGATGGAATCAAGCAGCAACCGAAAAGAAGTAAATGAATTCTTCTCATAATTGATTTTGGGTTTAATGTTATTGAATAATTGAAAATCTAATTACCGTTTATATCTGCTTTCCTCTCTTTTGAGAGTGCAGGTTATGTCCAAGGACAATGTTTTGAAGCAGTGCTGTCTGCTATCCTTTCTCACATGAGTCACTCACTATCGCCTTACGACGTAATCTTGATGAATTCCTCTGACCGTCTTCATCTGATGTGCTAACGCCCCGCACGTGTTGTGCTAATGGTCAGCACCACCCGTGTTGATGCCTAATAGCCTTTCAAATGTTGCCGTATTGCGAGAAAATTATTCAATATAGACAGCGAAAAAACTTACCTATTTAAGCAAAACAAGGTTATCCGACTCGATTTTGTCAAGCCAGATAACCTTATTCATGTGATATCACTTATTACTTAATTGTAATTTTTCTGTGTACGGATAACATTGTTGTTCTGCATCTTAACAAGATAAACACCTGCTGGCAACTCATTTGTGTTGAATGACTTTGGATTAACCAAGCTCTTCACGGTCTGGCCGTCAGTAGAGAATACCCATGCGCGCTCAACGTTCTGGAATACTACCTTACCACCTGCAACTGTGAGCTGTGAAGCACCGCCAACAGAAGAAGAAGCAATATTAGTAGAACCACCCTCGAGCAACTCTGGCTCATCAGCAACACCCTGATCGTGGGTATCAGCCTTAGCACCACGAGCTGGATTAGAACCAGTGATGGTTACAGCGAAGTCGATAGCGAAGCCCTTATTGAACTTACCAGTTGGTGTCAAACCACCCTGGAACCATGCATCACAGAATACGAGACGGATACGGCTCTTACCTGGCTTAGCATCGGTAGGAACCTGGAAGGTGTACTCATTCAACTGAGTAACCTGCTCAGGAACACCCTTACGAACCTTACCAAAGAATACTACGCACTCACCCTTCAGCCTGATTGTCAGAAAGGTTCTCAGGATTGAACTGCTTGTCGCCATTGAAGTCCATCCAAGCCTTACCCATACAGTAGCGGAGGTCGTCCTGACTGCCATCTGTACCTTGGAATGCCTGATAGCCCTGAATCTTCACCTTAACAGTTGCACCCTGCTCAACGATTAACTCGTGGTCAGCTGTTGCATCAACGTAGTTAGTCTGATTACCAGCAGGACCTGCTGCTGTATAGTTGATGTTCTGTGTACCACCCTCTGTCTGGAACTTCTTAACAAAACGAATCTTACGAGCTGTTTCAGCACCAGCAGCAGACTCATCCAACTCAACAGTACCGTATGACTCTTCCTGCTGTGCAGGGAGCTGAGACTGGTCAGCACGTGGAACAACAATCCACTGAACCTTTGAATAGGTCTTCAAGTCAGTACTTACAGAACGTACACCAATGTATGGTTTGTCTGCAGCACTTGTGAACTGAATGTTAGGAATGTAAGTAGCCCACTGTGAAGTACGGCCTACCTCAGACACCTTACCATTCTCACCATTCTTATAGAGAATCTCGAAGTGGTCGATATTAGCCTCATCGTTGTAAACAGTTGGGTTGTTACCAGCCTCCTTATCAATGCCCCAAACAGCCTTAACAGAGAGAGAAGACTTAGTTTCTTCCTTCACCTGAACGGTCAAGTTCTTTACATTTGCTGGTGTAGCTGTCACGTCATCATTGAGCTCGAGCTTTACCAACGAGAACATCGTAGTCAGGAGTAGCGTTCTTAACGCGCAAACCGATACGCTCAATCTTCTGACCAACAGCGATATCGTTCAGCTCAACCTTCTTCTCTGCCCAGCTTGCACTCTCGGTGTTACCCAATTCGTAAGCCTTCCATGAACCGTTCACGCGAACGATGAGAGAAAGTTTTGAGTCTGTATTACCAGCCTTACCAGTCTTGATAGCTACCTTAGCAACTACCTTACCAGCAGAAGGAGTGAGGTTAGTCTTAAAGAGAACAACGTCTGTAGCAGTTGCGTTGTTAACGCCCTTCAAGCGAAGTGCTGCACCACCGTTGTAAGCATCCTCATTAGTGAATGAAGGCTGTACGTCGAAGCTTGCGTTCTCTGTACCTGGCTGAACAACCATCCAACGATAAGTTGGAACTACGTCCTGTGCAGACATATTGTACCAAGAGCCAGCTGTCTTCTTTCCCTTATAGTGATAACGCTCACCAGCACCCGTATTGAAGTGGGTAGCGAAAGGAAGATTGCCAGAGATAGCTGTACGCTCTGGAATCCAAGAAGCAAGACCAGCGAATGTGCTCAGTGCAGGTGTGCTGCCATGTGCCTCAACCTCATTACCAAAGTTTTTAATCTCTGGACGAGCCAATGGGTTACGATTACCACCAGAGAAGGCACGCTCAAGGTGCGCCTGATAGTTATGCATACGAGACATAGCGTCGCCACCGGTGTTATAGCTCCAGAAACGACTTTCTGCATGCTCACCCCAAAGGCAGATACCACAACGCTTAGCGTCCTCATTCTTATTAAGGCTGTTCCAACGTCTGTTCATGCTTACCATCCATACACCAGCGTACAGACCATCAGCAGAACGCATTGTTCTCTCAGCCTCTCTAACTGAGGTATCCATATTCCAGCTAAAGTCATCACCAGAATAGTTCAACATTACCTCAGAGATACGCTCTTGTGGACTTGTACCCCACATATAGCTTGAGTTATAGCCAGTCAGACTTGAGCTGATTGTATAATACATGATTTTGAAGTCGTTGAAACCTTCAGCCTTCGCAATCTTGTAAAGCTCTTTATGGAATGCAACGTTGTCAGCATTCTGATAGTTGCTTGTGCTCTCCCAGTTATAGTTGATACCATCGAAACCGAGGAAGCGCATACAGTTGATGATTGGCTGTGTATAGCGGAACTTACCATCAGCATTTCTTCTCATAATGAAGTCCTGCCAGCTATTAGCCGCACCACCTGTTGTATGATCGAAGAACTTAATACCGGCGAAGATGCTTGTACCGTTACGGTGAGCAGCATCAGCCCAAGAACCTGGAGCCTGGAACAAGCCGTAGTTCCATGCACCGAAGAGGTTGGTATAGTTCCACATTGAGAAGTTATCGTTAGCAAATGTGCTTGAAGGATAACCACCGAGGTTCTTACCTGCACCACCAGGAATATTCATGAAGAGGTTACGATTCTCGTAAGTGTCCTGAATAAGACGGTCATTACGTGACTCAATATTACGCTTCTTCACGTGAGTACGGATAAACTCAACCTCGTCCTTGATGCCCCATGCCTCAAGGTCGGCATCTGTAGGATATTTGCGACCCTGCTCAATCAACTTTGCAAAGTTCTCCAACAAAGTCTGGTCACCAAGTTTTGAAAGGTCGTAGATTTGCGTAGAAGCTGTAGGAGACATATTTGTCTGAGCTGCAGCACCCATTGGTGCCATAGACAACATTGCTGCTACTACCCACGCACTAAGAGTAAATTTTTATTCATATAATTGTTTGTTTAGTAATGTTGTTAGGTATTTTAAATCCCAGCAGTAGAGTAACTGCTACCCCGCTGCTGGGATTAAAGTATTTCGTTTTGAAAAAACTAAGTCAATTAGAAGTTAGATGTAGTCTTATCCCAGAAGAGACGAGTTGCCATCTTGTCAGGACCGCCCAACGCTGGGATACCAGTGTTGTCAACATCCTGCTTAGTAGCGATGTCCTGTGTGCCAGGGAATGGCAGACGGTGCATGATGTCACCAGGAAGAGGCTACCATCAGCCTCATCGATGTTCAGAACATCCAACTTACGTGGATAGCCAGTACGACGGAGGTCGTTCCAAGCCTCGAAACCGTTAGGATAAATTGCAATATACTTCTGAGTGATAATCTTCTCAAGCTTTGTCTCCTGTGAATCGCTGTCGTTCCACTTAACACCAATAGTAATTGGAGAAGCAGCGTCAGGTGTGTCACCTGTTGGATCCTTGTAAACGTATGCTACAGGGTTCTCCTGTGCCATGTAAGTATCAACCCAAGCATCATACCAGTTTACACCAGAAGCACCTGTTGGGCTCTCACCGTCCATTGACTTCATCTCAGGATCCTCGCAGTTAGCATTGCGAATACCGAGCTCATAGAAGTGCTGTGCTGAACCACCCATGTTCCAACCACGGAGTGCACCCTCTGCACGGAGGAAGCAAACCTCTGCATACTTCATAATCTGAAGTGGTGCATTGCTGAAATACTGTGCGCTCAACTTACTGAAAGCGATGTACTGGTTCTCATCGTAACCCTGACCCTCACCTGGGTGTGTACCGGTACGAATACCGCAGATACGTGTGCCAGTGTTAGTAATCTCACCAGTCTTGTTGTTCTTAATCTGGTTAGAGTTCTTCTCAAAGAGGTACTTCAACCAAGGGTGATCGAAAGGTCTTGAGAACAATCTCCATAGTTGCGCTCATACGAGCATCACCCCAATCCTCAACACCACACAATGGGTTAGAGAAACCGAGTACGCCTGGACGTACAGAAACCTCCTGGCTTACGCTTTCGATAACGCCATCAGCAACAGCCTCCTCAGCCAACTTCTGTGCGCGAGTAGGGTCGTTCTTCACGAGGTGCATAGCAAGACGAAGCTTAAGAGAGTTTGCATAACGTGCCCAATTCTTCATTGTGCGTCAGCAACACCACCCTCATTCATCACGAGGAAACGTGTCTTGAACTCGTTAACGAGCTCTGCTTGTAAGCAGCTGGCTTCTGATCGAAGTAGTGGAAACAAGCGATTGCAGTATCAAGGTTAGCGAGAACATCGTTGTAAACATCCTCTACCTTGTTATATGTATAAGGACCTACCTGAAGGTTAGTCTTCAACTCGCGGTAAGGCATAGGGACCATAAACGTCAGCTACCTCAACAGCCTGCTGATTGAAGAGTGTAAGGTAAGCTGCCTTCATCTCAGGGATAGCGTTTACCTTAGAATGGTTCAAGATTGGCACCATTGCAGTCTTCATCTCAGTGAATGAACCCCAAGCACCACCATAGCACTTCTGGTCGATTGCATAAGAAGATGCAAGACGAATCTTAGAGTACTGGAAGAAAGTGTGAGGAACAACTGTGTACTCTGCATAGTTATCAACACCGAGAGAATACTGGTACTGATAAGCATGTGCACCAGGGTGCTCACCTCTCTTACCACCACGCATAGAGAACTGACCACCAACACCAGCGTCAAGGAGGTCCTGCATAGCTGTCATAGCATCGCCAGCTGCAGCAGCGTCAGTTGCTGCACGATAAGGAATGCTATCAACAGCACCACGAGCGGTCACCTTCTCAACATTCTTAGTTGTTGCGTTGAACTCATCACCTGGGTTGTCATAGTCGAGACAGGACTGAAGTCCCAGTGCCGGCAATGCCATCGTCATGAGCACGATTATATGCTTACTTTTCATTGTCTTATTTCTTTAGATTGTTAATTATTGAAGTTCTGATTATGTTGGAGGGGAAACTGAAAGACATTCGTTTTGTGGGTATTCCCATCAGGACCGATGCCCTTCAGTTTCCTTCCTTTATTAATTTTCCTTCACTATAGATATTTGGTTTAGAAGTTAGCCTTCAATGAGAAACCGAATGAACGTGAAGATGGCATATTGAAGCTCTCAAACGCTCCGAGACCATTCTGTGTAGACAGAGAAACATCTGGGTCTGTTGGTGCATCCTTATAGATGAAGAACAGGTTACGAGCGATGAATGAGAGTGTCAAGTTACGGTTCTGACCGAAGAGATCACGGAAGGTGTAACCCAATGAAAGCTCACGAAGACGGAAGTTAGTTCCGTTGTAGAGGTAAGATGATGGGTTGCTTGATGCACCAAGTGCCTGATAGTAAGTCTGAACAGGAACGATACGTCCGCTACCATCGTTAAGCTCCATACCTGGAACGTTACCATAGTTAGTAGCTACGATATTGTTCTTCTCTGCATTCAAACGAGCATCAGCAGTACGCTCAGAAGCACCGATATAGTCAAGGTAAGCCTCTGTCAAAGAGAGAACCTTACCACCGATACGACCATTGATGAGGAATGAAAGCTGGAACTCCTTATAGTTAAAGGTATTGGTCCAACCCATCTGCCACTTAGAGTTCATGTTACCGAGGAAACGGTCGTTAGAACCAGTCTTATCGATGTAGGCTCACCCTTAGCAGTGAGAACGATATGACCATTAGCGTCGCGCAAGAAGTCACCTGCATAGATGTCACCAATAGAACCACCCTTCTGGTAGATAACCTTAGCCTCACCTACAGTCTGCTGATACTTACGTGATGTACCATCCTTGTCATAACCAGTCTCAAGAATCTCGTTATCATTGAATGATACGTTGTAAGAAGTACGCCAACGAAGCTTGTTAGCAAACTTGAAGTCATAACCGATAGTTGTCTCGAAACCAGTGTTGCGAACCTTAGCAGAGTTCAACAACTCTGTGTTACCACCGAGAGAACCCAACTCCATGTAGAGGTTCTTCACAATTGTATTATAGAATGTGAAGTCGAAGCTCAAACGGTTATTCAAGAACAATGACTCGATACCAGTCTCGAAAGAACCTGTCTCCTCAGGAACTGGAGAGAAGTCGAGGTACTTGTTACCAGAGAGCGCACCTGTCTGGAGGTTGCGACTCATAGCACCGTATGCCTTGTTAGGAATAGAGTTACCTACAGAAGAGTAAGAAACACGATACTTCAAGAAGTTAAACCACTCTGGCAACTTAACCAACTGGCTAACGATAGCGTTGGCACCAACACCGAAGTAACCATAGTTATCAGTGTCAATCTTACCGAGCTGCTTGAAGTAACGGAATGGACGGTACCAGTCACGACGATAAGAAGCATCGAGGTAAACTGTCTCCTTCCAACCTACCTGACCTGTGAAGAGGTAAGAACGGTCCCAATTAGAGCTGTTTGATGTGCTGGTTGAACCGTAGCCACCTGCGCTGGTATCAAAGTAGTTAACCATTGTCGGCTGCTTACGCATGAGACGGTCGTAATAAGTAGCAACAACGTCAGTACCCTTGTACTCACCCTTTATTGTGTGACCTACGAAACCTGCTGTTGCAGATACAGAGTAGTCACCGAAAGTCTTGTTATAAGACAAGAGGTAGTCAGTATAGAACTCGGTTGTCTTCTCGTCAGAATCCCAGAGATGACCGTAATCATCCATAGATGCCGGGAGGAAGGTTGTCGCGTAGCGTGTGGAATGGTTCTTGTAACGCAACTGGCTGTAGTTAACACGTGCCTGGAAGGTCAAACCATCATAGATATCAATGTTTGCCTGCAATGTACCGAAGAGACGGCTCTCCTTCTGCTGGCTGTTAGCCATATTCAACACCAATATGGGTTGTTGTTAGGATGAGAGAGGAACGCCCACTCCTGCTGAGGACCAGTAAGAGTTGTACGAGCACCCGTTGTCCAAGAAAAGTTTGAACCATTCAACTTATAGTAAGAACCTGGGTTAGAAAGCCACTGACCCTCTGAAATCATGTAATGATCACGGTAGTAATCCATGTTGACATTCTGAGGAGTGGTGTAGAGATGGTAAAGTGGGTTACCAACAGTACCACCACCAGGACGGTTCTTTGTCTTAGACTCAGTATAGTTCAGCGAAGCATCAATGTGAAGACGCTTGAAGAAGTTATAAGTCTGACGGAAGCTGATAGAGTTACGGTTGTATGAATTGTTACGCATCATACCAGTAGCGTGGCTATTAGCCAACGAAACGTATGTACGTGCAATCTCAGTACCACCAGAAAGTGAGATAGAGTTATTGGTTGTCACACCAGTACGGAAGAAATCTGCCACATCGTCACCTGCCGAATTGCGGAGGTAAACGTTATGACGACGTGCCATAATTGGGTTCTTCTGTGCATCAACACCAATCTGCTCCTCTGCATAACCTACCCAACGCTCATCCAATGGTGAACGCAAGATGAGGTCGTTGCTTGAACGATCTGCAATCTTACCGCCCCAGTTGTTCAGTGACAACGCACCTGTTGTTGGGTCAATGGTAGAACCATAAACCTTCTGAATCTTTGGGGTAAGCAATGGAGAGTCGAAAGTGATGTTTGAAGTAACATTGATATCAACCTTACCCTCACGACCCTTCTTTGTTGTAATCATGACAACACCATTGGCAGCACGTGAACCGTAAAGCGCAGCAGCGTTAGCACCCTTGAGGACGTTGATTGACTCGATATCGTCTGGGTTGATCAATGACAATGGGTCAGAACCCTCAGATGTACCCGTTGAACCGAAGCCCGAAGCGTCCATACCCTGCTGACCACGAATACCATTACTCATTGGCACACCGTCAACAACGATAAGTGGAGAACTGTTACCGAGGATAGAGCGGTTACCACGAAGAACAATCTTTGAAGCACCACCGGCACCACCGGCACTTGGAGTAATTGTAATACCAGCTACCTTACCCTCGAGAGAGTTAGCAGCATTAGGATCCTGCACCTTCATGAGGTCCTCTGCCTTCACCTGCTGGGTAGCGTAGGTAAGAGACTTCTCCTTACGCATAATACCCATGGCGGTAACAACGACCTCGTTCATGGTGTTAGCTTCCTCCTTCAATGTAACATTGATTGTGCCCTTACCACCAACAGGGATGGTCTGTGCAGCATAACCAATGTAAGAGAAGACAAGCTTCGCATTTGCGGTTGTATTGAGGGTAAAGTTACCATCAATATCCGTTACTGTGCCATTAGTGGTACCCTCAACGAGGACGGTAGCACCAATAAGCGGTTCGCCGGCAGAGTCAACGACACGACCGGTCACTTTGTGATTACCATTCTGCTGTACTAGACTGTACTGCAGTGCTGGTATTTGTACCTGCGTAGACACCTGTAGGTGCCAATGCCAATGATAGAGCAAAAGGCAGCCGAGAAGTACAGATGCTTCTGCTTTGTTTCTTTAAAGATACTCATCAGGTTAGGTTTTTAAACTTTTATTTATTTATTTTCCTAATTTTTGTTTCAATTGATATTGGGTAATGCCAAAAGTTCCATCTTTTTTTACACCTATATATAATAAGGTGTAGTTTTTGGTTTTCTTGTTCACATCTCTTTGTCTCCTTTCAAGCTCTAACCTACTTAGTCACAGGCGTTTATTAAGAAAAACTGCGTCTTTCCTAAACTCCTGAACACCAGCTCATTATGCTCTATTCAGCTCACGGTAAATAAGATTGTGTCAAACGGCATCTACAATCCAAACAACTAAACTACTAATAATACTTACTTTAACATT